>SXGQ01192369.1_pt1 | contig 74549 bp, 65 predicted proteins | sample 3178371 | NCBI WGS metagenome assembly SXGQ01 (sample SAMN11356859, study PRJNA531348) | freshwater metagenome | isolation source: freshwater sample F1-20 | place: China: Fuxian Lake, Yuxi | collected 2017-12-25 | reverse complement strand
TTATCCATTAACTTCTATTAACCCAAATGCCATCATTAGATCTAATGTACAAGTTGATCCTTTTACCGTAATACACGATGATGTGCAAATCGGAGAGGGTAGTTGGATTGGTTCAAATGTAACCATATTTCCCGGGGCGAGAATTGGGAAAAATGTTAAAATATTCCCAGGAGCTGTAATATCTGCGATCCCTCAAGACTTAAAATTTGGAGGAGAAATAACCACAGCTGAAATTGGCGATAATACCACCATAAGAGAATGTGTAACGGTTAACCGAGGAACCAATGATAGACAAAAAACAGTGATTGGGCCCAATTGTTTAATCATGGCTTATGTTCATATAGCTCATGATTGCGTAATAGGAAACCAATGTATCATTGCAAACGCTGTTCAACTAGCTGGACATGTGAATGTAGGGGACTTTGCCATTATTGGAGGTTCATCAGCGGTTCATCAATTTGGACAAATAGGTAGACACGTGATGATTTCAGGGGGTTCCCTTGTTCGAAAAGATGTACCACCCTTTACAAAATCAGGGAGAGAACCTCTTACTTATGCGGGCGTTAATTCAATCGGTTTAAAGAGGCGGGGGTTTACTGATGACCTCATTAATGAAATCCAAGAAGTATATCGATTCCTGTACAATAAGGGGTTAAATACCCATGACGCATTAGAACAAATTGAAAAATCGATCAGAAAGTCTCCTGAAAGAGATGAAATCATAGATTTCATTCGCAATTCAGAAAGAGGAATCATGAAAGGCTAAGCTCACTCCTATGAAAATTCTTGCTGAAAACTTAGAAAAGAAATTCCGCCAAGAATATGTCATTAAAAATTTCAATTTCGAATTTCAGGATCATCAAAAATATGCCATTGTAGGACCCAATGGTTCTGGTAAATCTACTTTACTACAGTTATTAAGTCAATTTTCATTGCCCACAAGAGGCAAAGTAACCTACTTCGATAACCAAGGAAAAAAAATAGAGATTGATCAGGCATTTAAACAAATTTCCTTTGCAGCACCATATAGTGAAATAATAGAAGAGTTTACCGTCAGCGAATTAATCTCTTTTTTAGTTAGTATACAGAATTTACCTTCAGAATTTAACATCAATACTTTTGAAAAATTTTCTGAATTAACGCCAAATCCCAATAAACTAATTAAAGATTTTTCCTCTGGGATGAAGCAAAAAACAAAACTAACTCTTGCATTTTCTGCGCCAAGGCCATTTTTGTTTTTAGATGAACCGACAACTAATTTAGACAGTAAGTCCAAAGAATGGTTTCAACGTAAACTAGAAGCTGAAAAAGATAAATTAATCATTATTGCATCCAATGAAGAGTCTGAGATAAAATTCTGCCAAGAGCGTATTCAAATTCTCGACTTCAAATAATTCCAATGGAAGCGCAAAATAATAATCCCAATAATCACCAAGATAAGTCCTAAGTAAAAACCTATACTTGAAAAATCAAGTACTCCCCTACTGATATTTTGAAAATGATAATTTAAACTTTGAAAGGTAAAATCAAAATTAAAAATTTTACTAATCTCTTGAGGTCCTTGCCAAAAAACGAAATTAAAAAATACACCCAACACAAATGATAATGCTTGTTTGGTTGCTAAAGATGAAGCTAAAGCACTTAAACAAACAAAAATGATAATCAGCAAAAGTAAACTCAAATAAGAGCTAAATATGATCCCAAAATCAATATTAAAGGCAGGCGAACTTAAAGTGCCAATGCTATAAATAAATACAATTGTTGGTATTAAAATAATGGCCAAGAGAAATATTTGGCTTAGAATTTTGGCGAATATGATTCTATTGATGGAAATAGGCAATGACCGTAAAAGATTAAAAGTTCCTAATTCAAATTCTTCAGAAAATAATCTCATGCAAATGGCAGGTGTAAAAAATAAAAAAAACCATGGACTTAAATCAAAAAAAACACTTAATTCAGCAAACCCAAAATCAAGCACATTGCCTTGGAAAAACCACGTGTATAATCCCATCAATAAATAAAAAGAAAACATCAGTCCAATTCCGATGAACGAGGTAAAAAATACATTGAATTCTTTTTGAATAATCGGCCACATATTAATATTCAAAAATTGATTTTTCTTTTCTTAAAATTGCGGAAACGATTAATCCAAGCAAGAAAGTAAACAAAATAGATACGAAAACAATAATCATAAATTGGATGCCAGGACCCAGCATCATTTTAGTAATTTTTTCAGCATCTTCAATTTGACTTTCAGATAAACCCTGGCTTTCCAATTTTTCCCTTGCCATATCCATTTGTTTTTGAAGGACACCTTGGTCAATAAAGTTCAAATAGATATAATTAAAACCCCCACTAATAACACCCCAAATAGCACCAATTAAGAGAGAATTACCTAAACCTTGTCCATAACTTAAAAGATCATCTTGGTTTGATCTCACATCTTTTAAGGCTAAATAAAGTATTGACGTGTTAATTATTAGCGTGGCCAAAAAAGAAACCCATCCTAATGTCTCGCTGAAGTCTTCCTCCAACCCTGAATATTTAGTTGCTAGTGTCAATACAAAACTACTTATACCACCGATGACACCCCATTTTAATGCTAATACGGAGTTGGAAACTTTTAAATCTTCCTGTTTTTCCATGATTAATTCTTTTTAAAATATAAAGACATGAGTAGATTTGGCAAAAATGCCAACACAATTTTTTGAGTAAAATCATCTTTAGCGATACTTCCAGCATCTATACCATTAATGCCATTTAATAACATCTTATAGTATTCAATTCCTTCCTGCTCAATAATCACCGATTTAAACATTTGTAATTCACTGATGCTCAATTGTATATATTCATTTAGAACTCCAAGGCCTATTTCGGATAAATAGAAAAAATACAATATTATTGAACTGAAAATAGCTATCAAAAGAATATAGATATATTGAAACAGAAAAATATTTAAAAAATGAGCAGCATCTGATTTAAAAACTTTTTTGACCAATAAATACTGAAGAATTAATACTAAGACAAAACTAGGGGCTTTTTTACCTCCTAGAGGTAAAACCCCCAAATAGTAAAAAATAATGCAATAAAGGATAATTAAACAAATGGCAAATAGACTTGTAGCCAATAATTGGGGCCAATACTTGATCAGATTTTTCATTTATTGATTATTGTACAAAATCTCTTTTTGATTCAGCACCATTAAAATTTTATGGCTAAAAGTATATCCAAGAAAAGCCGAATTTTTAGATTTACCGACAATCTGATCTGCTGAATAAGTATAAGAAGGAACCTTTTGAAACAAAATACCCTTTACATCGCTTCCTTTTCCAACCGTAGGCAATTTAAGGCCGACTAAATTTGCTGGATTTGAAGAAAACAATTTATCAATAGATGATATTTTCCGTTGGATAGCCCCTTCATAACAGGCAATAAACAAGGTTTCCAAGCCTATTGCTCCAAAAGCTGCATGATCAAACTCAACTTCCTTTACTTCACTTTCATGAGGTGTATGATCTGACACAATAGCGTCTATAGTACCATCTTGAACACCTTTCCATAAGGAATTAATATCTTTCTCCGTCCGAAATGGTGGAAAAACTTTTTTCATCGTATCAAAATCACTCATCGAATCTTCCGTGAATATCAATTGGTGAACAGCCACATCACACGTAACAGGTAGTCCCTTTCTCTTAGCTGCCCGAATTAATTCCACAGATTCGCTGCAAGAAAGACAAGAAAAATGAAGTTTAAACTTATCATGGGTGTGGCCAAAAGAATTTGATAAAGTATAGGTAAGCAAGTCTAAATCGCGTTTTACACTTAACGTTTCAGATAAATCGGGGATACCTTTAAGGCCCAATAAAGTACTTTGTAAGCCTTCGTTAATTTGACCATAGAGAGATAATGCGGCAGTATCCGGTCTGGACACCATGGTTGAAGGCAGCGATTGTAAATACTGCAAACACTTACTCATTAAATCCACGTTCTGAATACTTGATTTCCCATGAGCAAACCAATGAGTTCCAGAAGAAAACAAATCAAATAAATCAGTGAAACTTTCTCCTTGATTATCAATCGTCAATGGTGCCATGGGGATAAAGTTCACACCATGTATTTGAGACATATTTCTGACAAACTCAAGTGCTTGTGTTTGCTGGGGAACCGGATCACCTGTAGGCAATAGCAATAAATCTAGTACCCCACCTTTCTTAGCTGCTGCTGACAAACTTGCCCAATCTTCTTTAAACTCTCCACCTGGCAAGGTATTATGAACGCGTAAATCAACAATGGAAGGAGCCCAAGCTAGATCAGGTTGGTCAATGACCATGTCAGCCTTTTCCATCAAATTATTTCCAATTTGAATCCATTGACCATTTTCAATGAGTAAATCAACAACCTGATTGTAGAAGTCAGAAAGACTATCTTGTATTAAAACCGATTTAAATAAAATTCTCATGCGATTTCTGTGGTAAAAAAAAACCCTGATCAACAGGGTTAAAAATTAATGTGCAATAAAGGATTTGTAGGTTTCAACATCCATTAAATGGCTTATATCTCCTAAATCACTTGGTTTCATTTTTATCACCCAACCCTCTCCATATGGATCCGAGTTAATTAGTTCAGGGTTATTATTTAAAGATGTATTAAATTCAATTACCTCACCCGTTACAGGCAAGAACAAATCCGACACCGTCTTAACAGCTTCCACAGTTCCAAATACGCCATCCTTAGCTATGTTTTTTCCTACTGACTCTACTTCAACAAACACGATGTCCCCCAATTCCCCTTGGGCAAAATCAGTAATTCCTACCACGGCTATATCTCCCTCGATTTTAATCCATTCGTGTTCTTGTGTGTACTTTAAGGCTACTGGAAAATTCATATGTAATGTTTTAGCATGCAAAGGTCACGAAATTCATGATTTATTGCAAATAATTTTATTCAATAATTGAATTTATTCATTTAAGCTGTAACGGATTTGAAAACCACCAGCTACCGTTGAGCGATAAAATGAATTAGAAACCAAAGGATTATTAAACATTTTATCGAAATATGCGGTAACAGACAATTTATCACTAACCGCATAACTAATTTGTGGCCTAAATTGGAAATTATAAAAACCTTGAGTTACGATCGTTTCAGCATCTAGTTTCCTTTGAAGAGTACGAGTGTCTCGTATTGTTAAATTGCAGTTAAACCTTAAATCATTAGGCAAACGGACATTGCGTCCATTAATTTTAAAAGGAATTAACATATTAGACTTAGTAAAACCAATAGCAAATGTCAAATCTTTATTCGACAATTCAGCTACCTGATTATTTGACAGGTTTAAACCAACATTCCTATCTTGATTATATTCAAAGCGAAGGGAAACTCTACTTTTAGTAATCGCATTAAAACCAATTAAAGGAGAAAAACGCTCTGAAAATGAGATAGTGCTCATGACGTAAACCGGAATCAGCGTATTCGTTTTAGGGTCAAATCTTGACGATAAAGGATAAAGTAAGCTATTGAGCGTAAGGTTGGTATAGTCATTTTCAAATTGACCATATTCCAAAGCTGAAACAAAATTCCCTACGCTATACGTACTAGAATACATATGCGAAATAGTGAAGGAAGAAAATTTCTTTATAATCCAAGGAATTAAATTCAAACCATTATAATCCACTTTCCAATTGGGCAACGGTATATTATAAAAAGGAGAATACTTCACATCATTGGCCGACACACCGGAGTATGCCGCAAAAAATGAAGGGATCAACACGTCTTGAGAATTAATATTATAATCACCACCCTCTGCTAGTTTAGCTCGTGTTAATCGATTAAGTAAAATTGATCTATTAGTCCTGAATTTCTCGAAAATGCTTTCAGGGTCATCAAATGCCGTCAAAAACGATAAAAATGACATGGAATAATTACCTGAACGTATAGGGCTTTCAGATACAAATGCCCCATTAACAATTTTAGGCCTAAAAAATTCTTGGTAATTATCTCCTTTATTGTAATTTCCTTCGACTTGAATTCTTAAATCTTTATTGGGCTCTAATTGAGTTATGTAGGAGAACTTCTCTTGCTTAGTTTGTGTAAATGGAATATTCTGAACAATACTTTTAGAAAGCCAACCATTTTGACCTGCGGTAAATCGTATTTGATCGTTTTGACTACCCGAAATAAAATCAAAACCTGGAGCTGTTGATTGGCTATTCATTCCAAATAAACCAGGATTAGGCAAAAATCCTGGCAAAGTTGTGGACTCATCGATCGAATAGTTAACTTGAATTCCTCGCAAGGTCAATAATAGGCGAGTCAAAGACCGAAGCGCATTTTTAGGAGATATTAAAATGTCATCGTCATCACCTGGGTTTCTAGCTACATTTTTACCAATAGGATTACCATTGTTTGCCCATCTAAGTGCCTTAATACGGTTATAAAGCGCAACAAAATCTACTTTCCCATTAATCGAGCGCTCTCGTGTATTTTTGATAATGTTACCAAATGGCAAATCCAAAGAATCTCGAATATCAAACGAATTAGCAAAATAATTATATCCAATGCGATGAGAATAATCTGCATTCATCCAATCTGTCAAAGGCAATTTTTGCAAAGGTAATCGCCAAATCATACCAGCTTGTTGGTCAAAATTCTTAGCCCGACCCAAACTTTTAATATTAAACATTACAGAGTCGCGTTTAGCCTGAGTATCTAAATCACCAAAAGGTTCATCAATAATTGAATTAACCAATGTATTGTAATTCAGAATAATACTCTTCGTTAAATTCCAATTCAACGCGTATTGCCTATTAAAATACCAATATTTTTCAAACTGAGGTGCCACACCTAAAGTAGATAATTCTCCGTTTCTTAATTGAGTCCTGATAAAGCTACGGTCCATTTCAGCTCTTACCGTTAAAGAACTTGGCACTAAATTGATATTCATATCCTTAACCATCAAAAGCCATGGCGAATCAGAATTCATTTTTGCAAAAGGCTCCCAAAAATTGCTATTCGACGTATATGCATACAAAATACTTCCACGCTGACTTAATTGAGTATAGGAGTCAATTAAAGTACTAGATCGAATCATTTCAGAATAAGCATACGAAAAAGAAAAATTTGAAAAATCCCATAAATAGGCATGTTTCGCTAAAGCACTTCTTAATTTTCTAACGTTAGAAAAATTAAAACCTTGCCTTTCTGTGTTATCCTGAACAAGCTTTAAATAGTCTTGTTTTTTTGATTCTGAGCTAAACTTTCCTAATGAGTTGGTCAGGAAAATATCGGGATCCAATGGATCAAATTGTGGTGCGATATTTCGTTTGTCATATGAAATATAAAATGGAATTTGAAATCCCCATTGTAGAGGTAAGAATTTATCTAAATTCAAATTAGCCGTTATCCCTATTTCGTATAAATTATCTCGTGATCGTTCTGATATTTTTGACTGAACACCTCCAAACCCATAATTTTTAAAACTACCATTGAATACCACTTGGCCTATGTCGGCCAACCTAACCCCCAATTTTCCTATGGCTGCTTCGCCCGAGGTCTGATCAAATCCATATCCTCTTAATTCATTTACCCAAATACAAAATGACTTATTTTGCCCATCTTTTGTCGTATTCCGAACTCCAATCATTGTGGTCATCGTCGCACTTTGATCGGGTCTTCCCATTACCGTGATCCGATAAACCTTACCAGTAGAGCTCGTCATCAACATAAAAAATCTGTCATTCAAACTTTTATTTTGTCGGTCACGTTCTATTTTCACCTGCTTTAATAATTCAAATTCTATATCAAATTCATTCTCCATAGGCCAAATTTCAGAATCTAAACTTTGACCTTTCTGTGTTTGAATTAAACCTGTATTCTCTACTTCATAATAGTTATCCGTTAAATCTGTCCCTATGCGTAAAAAGGCAGAAACATGACCTGAAATCTGATCCGCACTTTGCATGGAAACAAACATCCTAAGTCGTTTGTAATTAATGAAATCAAACATCGTGTTTTTGAAAACTGCCCTAGCATCACCAGGTCTTAAGTTGTCAACACATAAACTCATCGACTGCTCATTTAACCGAGCATTATTGATCGTGGTAATATCTTGGTCACGCACAAAACCAGGAGGGACTACATATGGAATGGCATTTGTGCCCTTAGTGGCCGGACCATTTTCTTCTACATTGACACTTGAAACTCTAAATTTAGCATCATAAGGTTCTGGCAAATCTTGGCCATTTTTAATATCTAAATTTCCTATAAACTTCCGATAAGAATACCCTGAAAGCTGCAATTGAGCAAATCGCAATACGACTGGATCTTGAAAATCACTTAATAACATTCTGAAAAAACGAATGGATTTAAAACTCGACATTTCACCTGCCGGTGTGGTATAATTACGCTTATCCTTTATTGGAACTCTAAATAAATACCAATCGACACCCCCTTCGTTTACTTTGTCAACCACAAAACCCTGACCTACTTGCATTTGCCCAGGTTTAAGATCAATTTGATATTGAAAATAGGACTCAACTTCATTGACCGTATTGTCGTTATTTAAATCTTCACGGTCAGGCATCATACTACTTGCTTCAGTAATCGTCGAATTAGTTGGATTATCGGTTGTTGGCGAGTTATTCTCCAAACCCATAAAGTTTTTATACCGTTCAATGATACTACCGGTTTTATTAAATTTATCACTTAAATAATGGACAAAGTCATCCCCTGCTGGATCACTTTTTATGGCAGAAATCGCATTTTGATCATTTACTTTGGCAGATATTTGAGTTAAATATTCTTTAAAATATGTTTCCTCTGTTACAGCGGTAGATTCAGTTGACCTATTTATCATGCCATCTAAACCAATATCTTGTTGGGCCCTACCCCCTTGATTATCAAATGCATTGATCACAAATTGACGTTTAGGTGCTAATCCCCACAAGGTCTTTTCAACATTCTGAGTATTCCCCGAGGTAATTTTTTCCCCTGCAGGAATTCCATTTTCAAAATTAGAAAACCCATCTGGAATAAAATCCTCAGAGACATCACCTAAATGAAATATTAGCTTGCCTCCAGTTTGGTTATTTTTGTTGAAAATACCATCACGCACTTTACCTTGGTCTCCAGTGACAAAAGGATCCATTAACCAAAATTCAATTTGCTCTACGTTTGCATTATCAAAATCTGTATCGGAAGAAATAGCACGAGTAATCGCACCAAAATTAGACTTAGGATTAGGCAATAAACCCTGTGCATTTAAATTTGGATTGAAATTATAAATACCCCGCTCAGATGGAAAGTATGCAACATCTAAAATACCAAGTGGCAAATTCGTGATGTTGTTGGCAAAGTCTTTATTAGGAAATAAACCTTTTGGTGTCACCACACGTTCGTATGCAAATAAATTAATCTGAGTTGGATCAAGTCCAGGTACCTCTAAAGCAAAACCACCTTGTCCATAAATACTTGCATCAACGTTATATGCAGAAATCTTCGCACGCCTAAAATTTGAATTAAGGTCTCTTGGATTTCCTGAAATAAAGTCTTTGGGAGTCGCACCAGGGCGCCAATAAATAGGTTGAGAGCTTAAATTATAAACCACTCGAGCTGATTCAAAATCATCGATAAATGCATTCCCTTGCACTCGGTCATTTACATTAGGGATCAACTTAGCAAATTCTCCCTGAAAATCGATCACGGAAGTTTCTTTGGTTGATACTATCGGCAACGCATCAATCATGCGGGTTAAGGCATTCGATTTTTTCAATATACTTGCATCAAAACCTAATAAAGTATTATTAACGGGTTCATTACCAATAGCTACCCGCCTAAAAAAGGCAGGTGGGGTTTCACTCATATTCTGAAAGGTGGCTCCCAAATGAATATCTTGACCTAAATTATAGTCTAATCTAGTACCCAACATCGTTCTAATTTGATTCGAGAACAGATCTGGCTTTTCGTAACAAATTTTAATTTCACGGCCTGAATTAAATACTCCTTCATTGATGATTTTGACACGACCGGACTGTCCATCCACGATAAAGTCTGTCCCTTGGCTCAAAGATTGACCACCTGCGGTAACGGTAACTGACTTTGCTTCTACCCCAAATGGTAAAGAGATATCTCCTCCCCCTACACCTGATTGAAAAGAACCTTTGATAAAGAATTTATTTTTACTTGCAATCTGAGCGGCATCCGTCTGCGTATTTGTATATAATTTTTGAAAAACATACTTGTCAACCAGATTTGATTCAGAGGACGTGAACTTTGCCTTTAGGTTCTTACCGAATGGCTCTAAAATAGGAAATATAATTCTACCATTTTTTGAATCAACCGTTATGTCTTCGATAAAGTCAAAATTACCATCAGGTTGGGCATCTCCAGAAAAATTAAGTTTATCTAATCCCAAAACTTTAACCAATGGAATATCTTTTAATTTCTCCCCTTCAATTAAGTTTGAATTATCAATCCCTGTAGCATCATCCTTGTAAACAATACGTAATTGAAAATTTTGTTTAGATAATGAATTGGTATTTAATGAGTATATGTTTTTCATCATTAAATCCCACATCGGATGATCCAAATGATTACGTAGCGTAGATGATTTGAGCATTTTCAAGATCAAAACCTCATTATCTTGTCGGGCTTGGTAATCTTCAGTTAATTCGCCAACCTTATATTTACGGCCATTAAATGTGTATTCATAGGAAACGGCTAATACTTCGTCATTACGTAATGGTGAAATCAGTGAAATATAACCAAGTGAGGGGTTGAATTTAAATTCTCGATCATTCAACCTTTTTGCCCCCTTAAGGATGTCAAAATCCGTACCTCTTTGAAGATTATAAACAGATTCTAATTGATAAGAAGACTGATCAGAGCGACGTATTTGAGGATCATTCACCAACTTATCATAGAGACCATTATTTTTATTGTCGGCTGATTGATTCGGAATAATAGGTTGGAGCGCGGATTTAGTTTTACTGTATGGGTTAGATTCGCCTAAATCAGCCAATCCAACTAAATTCCTAAGTGTTTCTGTGCTTTGGGTTCTATTCGTGACATACACTTCAATCCTGGTGATGGTAATTCCACTAGTAATAACAGGCAAATTTTTTAGTGATCTTTCGTAATTATCTTTAAAATAAGTGGACAAGAAAAAATGCCTATTTTCATCGTATTGGTCTGCTCGTATTTCAAAAGAACGACCCTGTGAGCCTCCTTTCATCGTGATACAATCTTGCTTTGAACGTTGTTGAGCTGCCACAACTGTTACATCCAAGTTACCAAAGCGCATTAATGTTTTCAGACCAAATAAATTCTGAACACCCGGGATTAATTGAGAATTGAGTGTCCAAGATGTATTTCCCGCTTCTATATTTTGAAGAATATCTTCTTCTTGTGTTTTCCAATTTAATTTAAGTTGGTTTTGAAAATTAAAACTAGCTTTTGTATCAAAATTGGCATTAAGATTAAGTTTGTCACCTATTTTACCTTGAAAATTAATTTGAGCTTGCTCGTTAAAAAACAAATTTCCTATGTAACGAAGTTGGACCGGCACTGCAGGATTATCAACGAATTGACCCATATAGCCAATATCTAACAATAAACTACCATTCGGTTTAAATGAAATTTCTGTCCCACCAAAGATGCGATCAATCGCTGGCGGTAATTCTATTTTAGGAAAAAGACCTCTAGATTGAACTGAATTGTTACCATCAAGGCTCTTTGAATAATCATTCCAATAGGAATTATTCAAAGCTTTATTTTGTAGATGACTATAATCACTCAAACTAAAAGCTTGGGATGGAGAGATTGAAATATCCCCCAATTGTTGCGAAGAGATTAATTGATTTTGGCTAAAATCGATTTGATTCCGACTTCCTTTTAACGAGAAAATAGAAAAAGGCGATTTTGAAAATTGCTTATTTGCTTGATAAAAATCAAAAGGTTTTAATTGGAATCGAGGCCTACGTCCACTCTTTAAAACGGATGAAGTAGAGTCTGTATTTTGAGCAAAAGAAATGTAAGGTAAAACCGCAAAGGCCAAGAAAAAAAGGCCTTTTAAAATGATATTTATAGCGATATTGCCGTCTCTTTGCACAAATGATAAATAATAAATTAACGAAGGGCTAGTTTAATAAGTTGTTCAATCGTAGCATCTGGATTAGATTTTAATAGTTGGTCTAAATTTTTCTCAGCAGCTACTCGAGGAATTCCTAGTGTTACTAAAGCGCCTAAAGCCTCTTGTTTAACACCATATGACTTATCTGGAGAAGATTTACCAGCTTCCACAAATAATGTATCCTTTTTACACTTGTCTTTTAATTCTAGAATGACACGTTGTGCCGTCTTAGACCCAATACCCTTGATCGATTGAATCAAAGCGATATTTTCATTCATGATGGCCCCTCTTATTTCACCGCTCGAAAAGGAAGATAACATGACCAAGGCCGTTGTAACGCCAACCCCTGAAACACTAATTAAATCAAGAAATAATAATTTTTCATCCATTTCGTAAAAACCCACAAGGGTATGTGCATCTTCTTTGATCTGTAAATGGGTAAAAAGTTTACAATTTTCATCTCCATCCGAAAGTGAATCGTAGGTTTGCAATGAAATTTTTACATCATAGCCGACACCTTGAACGTCAATAATGACATGCGCTCTGTCTTTATAAGCCAATTTTCCTTTTAAGTATGCGATCATTTTATGAAATTCTTAATCTCATTCCAGGTTTTAATACCGAAGAACGAAGTCTATTTAATTTTTTAATTTTTGCTATTGTGCTGACATTATAACGGTCAGCAATTTGAGATAATGTATCTCCAGGCCTTACTCGATGATAAATAGTTCTTTTTTTAGATTTTGTTATCAAAACAACTGGTTCTCTATTATCAGTTTCAATCTTTGTGGAAGCTATGGACTCTACAATATCAACCCATTCTTTAACAAAATAATAAATCACTTTCCCTCTTTTTATCCGGTTAGAGCGCAATCGATTAATCCGTTTTAATTCGAGTACTGAAACATCTAAATTCCGAGCGATCGTGTAAATAGTCTCCCCTCTCCTCACCACATACTTCTTCTTTAAATTTTTCAACATTCGAAGCCCGGCAGTCGAGTCAATTGATCCTACAGAAATCCCTAAAACTTTACGCGTCCCAAAATAACTAGCTGAATCAAGAATTTTTGACCGATTTTCCTTAAAAAAAGCAAATTTATCTTTAGGGATTCGAACAATAATTTTTTCTACATCTGATGGAATAGAATTCCCTAAAATATGTGGATTTAAAACTCTGAAGGTATCTAATGAGAATCCTGCTAGGGTTGATAATACTTTTAAATTAACAAAACCTTTCAAATGTAATGTATCAGATGGCATATGAAAAGCCCATTCTTGAGGTTGAATAGCATGATCCCAATGAAAGTTCATCATATAGGAAATCGCAATATATTGAGGAACATAATTTCGCGTTTCTTTAGGCAGGCAATTGTAAATACCCCAAAAATCAGTTGCCCCACAACGCCTTATCGCCCGCTTAACATTCCCTGGACCAGTGTTATAAGCGGCTAGGGCCATGTGCCAATCTCCAAAAATCCGATACAGTTGGCGCATATATTTACATGCGGCCTCCGTGGCACGTTCAGGATCAAATCTTTCATCCACATACGAATCAACTCGAAGACCAAAATCGCCTCGAGCAGTATAGGGCATAAATTGCCACAAACCACCAGCACCTTTTAAGGATAAAGCTTTAGTTTCAAGACCTGATTCTATTAATGACAAATACTTTAACTCATCAGGCAATCCATATTGCTTTAGATATTTTTCATAAATGGGAAAATACAGATCTCGCTTTTCCAACATATGTTGAGTAAATGCCGCTTTCTTAAAAGCAAAATATTCAACATACTGATGTGAATAATGATTGTAAATTAGGGGTATTACATTTTGAATTGACTTTAATCGATTCTGAATTAAAGAAGGGTCAATCATCAATGAAGTGGGCACTCCTTGTTCACTGCGAGCTAAAGAGTCAATGAACTTGCGATCAATATTTGGCAAAAAACCACTCCTTACCTGCCCAAACAAAGAGGTTGAAAGGAGGCAAAAATAGATTAAATATGTAACCTTTATTTTCAAAAAATTATCTTATAAATATGAAGTAAAATCAACTAATTCATCTTCTGAATAGGCAGGTCCCATCGCTTGAAATCCAATCGAAAGACCATGTAAGTCCTGTCCAGCCGGAACAGTAATAGCAGGCAATCCAGTCACATTAGCCTGCACAGTAAATAAATCACCTAAATACATCTGCAGTGGATCTAATGTTTTTTCACCTAACCGATATGCCGTGGAAGAGGTCGTTGGCGAAATGATAAAATCATAGTCTTTCAAAATCGCATCAGTACGCTCTTTAATTAATCTTCTAACTTTTTGCGCTTTTGTATAATAAGCATCATAATAATTAGCGCTCAAAACAAAGGTGCCCAGCATAATTCTACGTTTAACTTCCTCACCAAAACCTTCATTCCGTGTTTTTTTATACAGTTCCATTAAATCACGAGGACTTTGAGTCCTTTGGCCAAATTTAACCCCATCAAATCTAGAAAGGTTTGAACTAGCTTCTGCTGTGGTTAAAACATAATAAGTGGGTAGCATTTGATCTATATAGGCAAAATCAACAGATTCCACAACGAAACCTTTTTGTTTTAATTGTTCGACTTTAAGAAAAAACTGATCTTTAATTTCGGTTTGTAAGCTTGGGTGCTCAACAATCTCTTTAATGTAAGCCAAGCGTTTTCTGGGTATAAATTCAATCGTATCCAGGCGACTAACTGTACTATCAAATTCATCTGGACCCTCAATAACATCCATAACTAATTTAAGGTCAGATGGGTAATGACACATGGGACCGATTGAATCGAAAGAAGATGCGTAAGCAATTAATCCCCAACGAGAAACCCGACCATAGGTAGGCTTAAGACCAGAAATCCCACAAAAAGATGCTGGCATTCGTATCGAACCTCCCGTATCGGTTCCTAAGGAAAGATGACACATTCTTGCTTGGACGGCCACTGCAGACCCCCCTGAGCTACCACCAGAAACATAATTTTGATTCGTATAATTTAAGACAGGACCAAACGATGAATTCTCATTGGTTGATCCCATCCCAAACTCATCACAATTTTGTCTACCAATAATTATAGCATCTTCCTTGATAATTCTTTGGACTGCCGTAGCTGAAAAAGTCGACTTAAATCCATTTAAAATTTGACTGCCAGCTTGAGCTCCGTGATCTTGATAACAAAGTAAATCTTTAAGGCCTACCACCATACCCGCTAATTTACCAGCCTTCCCTTCTTTAATTTTTAGATCAATTATTCTAGCTGAAGCAAGAGCTTCTTCCGTATAAACTTCTAAAAAAACATTTAATTGGCCATTCAATGCAGTAATTTGACTCAAATATTGATTAACTAAATCAACACAAGTCAAAGTACCTTGAAATAAATTATTTCTTATTTCTGAATAAGGCTGAGGGAAATTTTCCATTAAAAATGGGGGTTCAATTAAACACAAAAGCATAGTTGGAAGATCCAACTATGCATTTTTTAAAAAGATTAAAATAAAACTATTTTTTAGTTTCGTCTAATTCTTTATTGATCTGATCTTTAACTTCATTTTTGGCATCTTGAAATTCACGAATCCCTTTCCCCAATCCTCTCATAAGTTCAGGTAATTTCTTACCACCAAAAAACAATAATATGGCTAATCCTATAAGCAACAATTCACCACCACCTAAACCATTTAAAAACAATAATATACTTGCTGTGTTCATATTTTCTAAATTTTAATTGTGTAAATATATTCAATCCTTTCTAAAAATCCTCAATTTAAAAATCAAAAGATTACAATTGTTTTTCAAATTCATCTAATTCATTCTTAATTGATTTTCCAACCCAAAGAACCAATGCTAGATCATCTGTAAAACCAATTATAGGTAACACATCAGGTATGAAATCAAATGGGGATATAAAATAGATTAAAACTGCCGCTATTTTGGCCAATGCAATAGCAGGAAGTTTCCTGTAAGTTCCTTGGATATAAGCTTTGACCAATTGACTAAACAAAACAACGTAATGATTAAGGAGTTTAACCACTGTCAAATTACTATTAGAAGCAGTTTCAGTAACTTTTTGAAGTGCGCGCTTAATTAAATTCAATAAACCCAATTGGTCTTTTTGAATAATTTCCTCCCCCTTTTGCAACGCCTCTTTAAAATATTTAGAGTCTAGAATTCGGTCAATAAAACTCATATTACGGGTCATAAATTAGATTTTAACTTTTAAATATACTAAAATCATTTTAAAATTTTAGTTGTCTTATCCTTATTAATCAGGTTAACGAAAAAATCATTTAATTATTAGCTCTTTTGTCGTAATTTTGGAAAATTTTTTGAATCAATCAATATTAAATTTTTTAAAAATGAAAATTACCGTAGTAGGAGCTGGTGCTGTTGGAGCCACGTGCGCTGACAATATCGCAAGAAAAGAATTAGCTGATGAATTAGTTTTATTAGATATCAAGGAAGGTATCGCAGAAGGAAAAACGTTAGATATGTATCAAACAGCCAGTTTATTAGGTTTTGATACTAGCCTCATTGGTTCAACAAATGATTATACCAAGACAGCTAATTCTGATGTTGTTGTTATCACATCAGGTTTGCCACGTAAACCTGGCATGACGCGTGAGGAATTAATTGGTGTCAATGCAGGTATTGTTAAAAGCGTAGTTGAAAACATACTTAAATATTCAAAAAATCCGATTATCGTGATTATTTCTAATCCGATGGATACCATGACTTATTTAACAAAATCTATCGCTGGTTTAGATAAGCATCGTATTATAGGAATGGGAGGAACATTAGATTCAGCTAGATTTAAATGTTATTTGGCTAAAGCTATGGATGTTTCCATCAACGATATTTCAGGTACCGTTATAGGTGGTCATGGTGACACCACCATGATTCCATTAAAACGTTTAGCAACGTATAATGGGGTTCCGGTGAGCCAATTTTTAGATGCTGAAACTTTGGATAAAGTTGTGGCAGATACGATGGTAGGCGGTGCAACTTTAACAGGACTTTTAGGTACATCTGCGTGGTATGCGCCAGGTGCTGCAGGAGCTGCTTTAGTGGAAGCCATTGTGCGAGATGAAAAAAAGATCATGGCATGTTGCGTACCTTTAGATGGAGAATATAACCAAAAAGATATATGCTTAGGTGTTCCTGTCATTCTAGGCAAGAATGGTTGGGAAAAAATAGTTGATTACAAATTGACCGATGAGGAACAAGCTACATTCAATAAATCAGCTGATGCTGTACGAAATATGAATGCAGTATTAGAAACACTTTCGATATAAAAGGTCGTATTTTTAGATATAAAAGAAGCCTGCCATCTACATGGCAGGCTTCTTTATTGATTCATATCTGATTTTATTTTGATCTAATTGCAATAACAGGATCCATTTTTGCTGCAACCCAAGCAGGTATTATTCCTGATAAAACCCCAATAAAACTAGAAATAAGCAATCCCTTACTAATATTTGCAAATGTTAATTGGAGTGGAAGTGCATCCTGCGGTATATAAGTGATTAATACGACCAGTCCTATGCCGACTAATCCACCTATCAAGCTTAAAAACACAGCTTCAAACAAAAATTGGAACAATATAAAATAATTTTTAGCACCTAAAGATTTCTGAATACCAATAATATTGGTTCTTTCTTTAACCGATACAAACATAATATTCGCAATTCCAAATCCTCCAACCAGCAATGAAAATCCTGCAATAAGTGATCCAGCAATATTTAATGCGGCAAATATTCCATCAAAAAATTGATTTAATCCATCAAGTCGGTTCACTGAAAAACTTAGTTCATCTTTAGGTTTTATCGATCGCAATCCCCTCATTAAACCGATTACATCCCCTTCCATATTTACTTGGCCTAAATCTGAGTCAAAAGCTTTTAAGGCTATGTCCGGAGAAGGACGATCTTTTTGAAATATAGATGAATAGGTCGAATAAGGTATAAATACTTTTTCATCAGGGGTACCACCAAAACTCAAAATGTCTGTTCCCTTTTTTTCAATAACACCAATAACCGTAAACTTAATTCCATTCAGCTTGATCACCTCTCCCACGGCAGTTGAACCTAATTGCAAATTTTCAGCCACCAATGAACCAATAATACAAACATTCATTCCATTTTCAGATTCGATAGGCAAAAAATAACGACCGGAGGCAATCGGAATATTCGCAATTTGATTATAATCATAACTAGCACCAGTCATGCTAACATCCATACTATTACTCCCTTTTGACGCAGTTTTTGTATTTCCATTATCAATGATGGCAACAGCCTGTGCCGATTTCAAATTCTCTTTAAGATATTTGAATTCAGAATATTTCATATCGGGCCGATTAAAATACTTCCACCAAGGATAATTATTTTCCATTATCCATGGCCATTTCCCTAAGTAAAAAACACCAGCACCTGAAAATGAGTCAATTTCTGATCGAATGTTTTTGTTAAGCGAATCCACTGCCGTAAAAACAGCTACGATAGCGAAAATACCAACACTAACTCCCAAAAGAGACAATGTAGTCCTTAAAATATTGGATCTTAATGCCTGATAAGCAAACAATAAACTCTCCCAAACTTGAATTAAAAATTTCATATTTAATGGATTCAACCCAAAATTACAATTATTAGTGAAACCTTGTAAGAATAGTTGATGAATAGAAAATATAAACTCTAAATGGTTCTATGAAGGTAAGATTGGATTTTGTAATTTTGAACCTTGTCGAATAACGTTATGATTTGGAGTCATTCAGAATTAGAAAACTTAAGCATTCATTTTGAAGGAAAATTATATTTAGACCAATCTCAAAATTCAGAGATTGCACGTAAAATATATTCCACGGACGCCTCTGTATATCAAGTAAAACCCAGTGCTGTAGCTATTCCTGCTAATTATAAAGACATCAAACGTCTGGTACTTTTTGCCAAAAAACATAAATCTTCAATCATTCCCAGGGGGGCAGGAACATCTTTAGCAGGTCAAGTCGTGGGCGATGGGATCGTCATGGAAGTCGCTTCCAGTTTGAGCAGAATTTTACTCTTAAACAAAAAAGAGAAATCGGTTTGGGTAGAACCCGGAATCATAAGGGATGACTTAAATAAACAAATTGAGACATCCGGGCTGTTTTTTGGCCCAGAAACATCTACAGCAAATCGAGCACTTTTAGGTGGTATGGTTGGGAATAATTCCTGTGGTCTCCATTCCATCGTTTGGGGGAATGTGAGAGACCATTTATTAGAAACAAGAGCTATTTTATCAGACGGCTCTGAAATACATACGCATCCACTTAGCAATGATGAATTTTATAAAAAAACCTCTTTAAATAACTTAGAAGGGAATATTTACAAAGAAATACATCGAATACTAAACAATCCGGAGCTTCAAAATCAAATAAAAACTCGCTTTCCAAAGGCAGAAATAAAAAGACGGAATAGTGGTTATGCATTAGATGCTTTAATCGACATGCAACCCTTCAATCCAACGGGCCAACCGTTTAATTTATCTGCACTAATTGCCGGATCTGAGGGAACGCTTGCCATCGTTCATTCAATGAAATTGAATTTATTAGATTTACCGGCTGTAGAAGTTGCGCTCATTTGTATTCATTGCCATTCCATACAAGAATCTTTACAAGCAAATATTGTAGCTCTCACACACAATCCAACGGCCTCGGAATTAGTAGACGATTACATCCTTTCATTTACCGAAAATCATCCCAATTTTCAAAAAGATCGGGATTTTATTGAAGGAAAACCTGCTGCTATCCTAATGGTGGAGTTTAGGTCTAGCTCAACTAAAGACCTAAATAAGCAAGTAGAAGCGTGTATAAAGAGTTTAAAAGATTCTAAAATAGGCTACGCCTACCCTGTGCTAGATAAAAATACTATTGATAAAGGATGGGGTATACGAAAAGCCGGTTTAGGATTAATCAGAAATGCAATAAGCAAGAAACAACCCGTAAATTTAATTGAAGATTGTGCAGTTTCACCGGTAGATCTACCTAACTACATAGCAGAAATACAAGCATTGTTAGCTAAACACAAAGTTGACGCAGCCTATTATGCACATGCCGGAGCAGGAGAATTACACATCGAGCCATTTTTAGATATAAACTCACCAGAAGGAAAAATACTATTCCGAACAATTCTCAGCGAAACAGTTGACATTTTAAAAAAATATCAAGGTTCATTAAGTGGGGAACATGGAGATGGTCGCTTGAGAGGTGAATTTATAGAGAAAATGATGGGCAAAGAATTGCTCGATCTTTTTAAAGAAATTAAGCATATTTTTGACCCTTCCCAAATTCTAAATCCAGGTAAAATTGTGAACAGTCCACCCATGGATGAAGCGTTCAGGATTTCAAATTCGGATGGATATAAAATTAAGAATTTTTTCAATTATGGAGATTTCGAAAATCCGCTCAGACTAGCCGAAAAATGCTCAGGATCAGGCGATTGTAAAAAAACAGCTTTAACAGGAGGAACCATGTGTCCAAGTTTCATGGCTACTCTAGATGAAAAAGATAGTACACGGGCTAGAGCAAATATGCTTCGGCAAATATTGTCAGAGCCAGGCGAAAACCCTTTCAGCAATCCTGAATTAAACGAAATCCTAGATCTGTGTCTTTCCTGTAAGGGTTGCCAAACCGAATGCCCATCTGGAGTAGATATAACAAAATTAAAAGCAGAAACGCTTCAGCAGAAATACTTAAAAGACGGCATTCCTTGGCGCACAAAGCTCATTGGGCATTTTCCAGTGTTACAAAATTTGGCTAGAAAATTTGCCCCCTTGTACAATTTCTTTATTGAATTTCCATTGTCTAGCGTAATCATAAAAACCGTTTTAGGATTTTCGTGGGAAAGAAGTTTACCTAAGGTTTATTTCTATTCTTTGGAAGATTGGTTCAAAAAGTATGCTAAAAAATATCCTCAGGATCAATTCAAAAATGGTTCCGTTTATTTATTTGCAGATGAATTTACCAATTACAATGAAGTTGACTTAGGCAAAAAAACAGTGCTGCTGTTAAACGAACTAGGATTTGGAGTGAAGATACCTCATGGTGTCATTAGTGGCAGAAGTTATTTGTCCAAGGGAATGTTAATCGAAGCGAAAAAAATAGCCGAAAAAAACATTGAAATACTGTCAGAGATTATAAACTCGAATGAACCTTTCATCGGAATTGAACCAAGTGCCATTTTAACATTTAGGGATGAAATTCCTGATTTAGTGAGTCCTGAATTAAGAAGCCCAGCAAATAAACTAGCCGAAAATTGCTTGTTGGTAGACGAATTTTTATCCCAACAAATCAAAAATAATAAAATTCAGAAATCGGACTTTACTCTGGATAGTAACAAAATCATCTTGCATGGACACTGTCATCAGAAATCCATCGCAGGGTTGGTCTCTACCAGACACGTATTAAGCTTTCCGGAAAATCAGGAAGTAGAACTGTTGGCCACGGGTTGTTGCGGTATGGCTGGATCTTTTGGCTATGAGCGAAAACACTATAAAATATCGCAGCAAATTGCGAATTTAGTATTATTTCCAAAAGTTTTAGCCGCAAAGAACTCGGTCATTATTGCTTCTAACGGAACATCTTGTCGGCATCAATTAAAAGACGGAATCGAAAAAACAGGAAAGCATACGGTTGAAATAATGTACGATTCTTTAGCACAAAAAACGTATAAATCATGATTCAATACAATGTTTCAATCTTTGTAGAGCATGAAATAAATGCAAAAGCAATAAGCGCCATTCAAGATATTGTAATCCCGCAATTAGTAGACTTGGCGTTTATAGACCAAGTATTTACCTATGAAATTTTGTCACATCAAGAACCTGATTCAAAAGGGTATTCGATACAATGCTTAATTCCTGATTTTGAAGAGCAACACGGAGATGAAATTGAAAGCTTAATTTCTATTTATTTCCAACAAGAATTCCCTAATCAATTTGTTTATTTTCCAAGCCAACTTAAGAGAATTTAAGCCCATAAAATAGGTGGATCTAAATAGGAATTTGCTTTAGAAAAAGGTCTTGTTCCGAACCAACCACCCCTATTGGCCGATAGTGGTGATGGATGAGAAGTTTTAATGATGTGATGCCTAGTTGGATCTAGATCTTTCCCTAATTTTTGCGCATAATTACCCCATAGCATAAAGACTAATCCACACTTTCGATGATTTAATTCATTCAGAATAAGCTTTGTAAATGAAAGCCAACCGATATTGGCATGACTCCCGGGTAATGAATCTTCGACGGTTAAAATAGAATTAATCAACAAAACTCCTTGGCTAGCCCAATGCATCAAATCCCCTGAAGCCAACGAAACACCTAAATCAGCCTGCAATTCCTTATTTATATTTTTGAGAGAAGGCGGAAATGAAACACCTGATGGAACTGAGAAACAAAGGCCATTCGCCTGATTTATTTGATGATAAGGATCTTGCCCTAAAATAACCACCCGAGTATCTTGAAATGAGCAAGCATTGTAAGCATTGAAAATGTTTTCAAAAGAGGGATATATATTCTTTTTAGGGTATTCTTCTTTTAATAAAATCCCGATTTCCTTAAGATGTGTACCCCATCCTGCTTCTAAAACAATATTTTTCCAGTCCTCCACTAACCATTCATCTAAATTTAGTCTTAAATTGCTCATCAATTATATCGTATGAAAGAATCAAACACAAATAAATATATAATCTCTGTAGAAACCACATACATGCAAGATTATGAATTGCAATTGCCCTATAAATACTTCTTTACATATCAAATTACGATCCAAAATTTATCCGATCAAACAGGCCAACTCGTTAGTCGGTATTGGGAAATAAAAGATGGATCAGGAATTAATGAGGTGGTCAATGGTTTGGGAGTCGTAGGCCAACAACCCATTATTGAACCTGGTGACAGCTTTACCTATACTTCTGGTTGTCCTTTGATATCGGCCATTGGTAAAATGGAAGGCTATTACATATTTTTGAATTTAGCAAACAATTCTACCTTCAAGGTACAAATTCCACCTTTTGAACTAATCCCTAACTTCGCGTTAAATTAAATGAATCAATTCTTATTTAACTTAAGAGCAAGAAATGCGCATGGATTACATTCCCCATTTGTCTATGAATTATACACCCAAATCATTAATCCATGCTTACACCAAAGCGGGGAATTAAGCGCTTTGGTAAAGAATGAATTGTCGAATTACCAAGGCAACTCAGTAGAAAACATTAAGTTCAACGTACAAATAATAGACATTAGTCAATTTGACTCCAAAATTCTTGACATGAATTTTGATGATGTTTTACTCATTGAAAATATTCGAAAGCAAATCAATTTAGCTCACTGGAATCAATTAATCGAAAATCAGAAAATTGTATTTTCTATTGAATTATATGAAATAGGCCTATTGTTTTTCAATCCTATAGCCCCTAAGCAACATTTTGTATTTAAAAAATCTTAGGCCAAAATAGGCGTAATTACTTTACCCGCCACATCGGTTAACCTAAAAGATCGACCTTGAAAAGGATAGGTCAATTTTTCATGATCCAAACCTAAAATATGCAAAATGGTAGCTTGAAGGTCATGAATATGAGCCTTTCCTTCTACTCCTGAATAACCTATTTCATCAGTTGCTCCATAAGTAAAACCTTTTTTCACCCCTGCACCCGCCATCCAAATCGTAAACGCATCAGGATGATGGTCGCGGCCTAAAAAAGGAGCAGGTTTATTATCTCGATTCTCTTGCATGGGTGTACGTCCAAATTCACCACTCCAGACAACTAACGTTTCATCCAATAAGCCCCTTTGTTTCAAATCAAATAATAGAGCACTCATTCCTTGGTCCGTTTCTTTACACTTAGTCCTAAGACCTATTTCCAAAGCCTCTGAAGCACTTGAACCATGCGTATCCCAACCCCAATCATATAATTGAATAAATCGAACTCCATTCTCTGCTAATTTTCGGGCTAGGAGACAATTATTGGCAAAAGAAGGTGTACCGATCGTCGTGCCATATAAATTATGAATATATTCTGGCTCATCACGAATATCCATAACCTCAGGTACGGAAGCTTGCATTTTAAAAGCCATCTCATATTGAGAGATTCGAGTTAATATTTCAGGATCCTGATATTCCTCGTATTCTCTTTGATTAATTTCATTAATGGCGTCAATAGTGCTACGCCTATCTTCCCTAGAAACTTGGCTTGGGTTTTCAACATACAAAACCGGCTCACCTGTAGACCTACAATGTACTCCTTGGTAAATAGAAGGCAAAAAACCACTTCCCCAAATACTCTTCCCTCCTTCTGGGTATTTATTTCCTGAGGTCAGTACGATGAAACCAGGTAAATTAGCATTTTCAGAGCCAAGGCCATAAACAGCCCAAGCACCCATTCCTGGCCTTCCTAAACGTGCACTTCCTGTTTGCATAAACAGCTGCGCAGGTGCATGATTAAATTGATCCGTATGCATGGCCTTTAAAAAGCAAACCTCATCAACCACATTTTGAAAATAAGGCAAATAATCTGATACCCAAGCACCCGATTGACCAAATTGATTGAATTTACCTTGAGGTCCCAACATTTTAGGAACACCACGAATAAAGGCAAAGGTTTTCCCTTTTAGCAGTTCCTCCGGACAGTCTTTTCCATGCCATTTGACTAATTCAGGCTTATAATCAAAAAGTTCTAATTGAGATGGAGAACCTGCTTTATGAATATAAATCACCCGCTTGGCCTTAGGCAGAATATGAGCCAATTTTGCCAAAGATTCTTCTTGGCCTAAAGGCGTATTCTCGCAAGATCCTAACATAGAACCCAAAGCCATCATACCCATACCCGTAGAACATTGACGTAGAAAATGTCTACGCGTTAAATAACTCAATGCTCGATTTTCTAGCTCCTGACTCATTATTTACATTTTAGTCACAAATTCATCCAAATTCAACATGGCACTTGCCGCCCATTCATAGCCTTGAATTTTATTTATAGTTTTCATTGACTGTCCCTGGTTAAATAGATTTACTAAAGTAGTTAAATCTTTGGTCCTAATCGGATGAACAAACATTTTCTTATACATCGCGGCAATTTTCTCTTCAGGTTTGTTAGTTTTCATCCTAACCATATCTAAAGCAATTTTATGTGCCGCTTCCACAAAAACAGGGTCATTAAGAAGTACAAGCGCTTGTAATGGGGTATTTGTTCGGACTCTTCGAACTAAACAAACTTCCCGTGACGGAGAGTCAAAGGTAAACTGAGAAGGATAAGGACCCGTGCGCCTGGTAAATATATAAATGGCTCGTCTATACTGCTCATTACCCTCACTTTGTTTCCATTTTAAGCTACTGTTTACCGCTTGCCATACGCCCTCAGGTTGGAATGGCATAACAGGTTTGCCAAACATTTTAGGATTTAATAACCCAGCAACTGACAAGGCTTGATCCCTAACTTGTTCAGCAGATAATCTAAAACGAGGTCCACGAGATAAATACTTATTGTAGGGATCTGTAGCAATAATAGATTTACTTGCTTTTGAGTCTTGTTGGTAAGTGGAAGAACAAACGATTTCTTTGATTAAAGCTTTTGGCTTCATATCATATTTGAAAATAAACTGGTAGGCCAAATAATCCAATAATTTTTGATGGGAAGGTTTTGCGCCTTGCGAACCAAAATCTTCTAATGTTTCAACAATACCCATTCCAAATAATTGTTCCCAAAAACGGTTGGCCACATTTCTAGCAAATAAAGGATTCGCAGGATCCACGACCCAATTAGCCAGACCAAGCCGATTCCGGGGCCATTCAGCTTTAAATTTATGCATAAATGCAGGCACATCTGGCTGGACTGAATCTCCATGTACAAGCCAATTACCCCGTTTAAAAACATAAGTATTCCGACTATAATCCTTTGGCATTTCTAAATAAATAGGGAAATTATCGGTCTTAGTGTTGATCAAGGATAAAAATTCATCAAAATTGTTTTTATCTAAATTCAGCTCCGGAAGCAATGCAAACCAAACTATTTTAAACACATCGTCTGCCTTTCCTGCCAACTGCCCATTAAAAGCTTCCAAGTAATAGTCTTGTCTGCCTGTTGACACAGGCCATTTCAGTGTCAATAATTTACCTTTTGAAGTCGTGTCTAATTTTACCTTCAAAACAATTTTTCCATTAATACTACCAGACCTAATTTGTAATACTCCGCCAGGATTTTTGGAAGAATATTGCACAAGTAATTGTTTTACTCCGTCTGTTTTTAAATTGGGTAGTCGACAACTCCCCTTGTGTCTTAAGCCTATTTGTGTACCACCCAATAAGGCTCCCTCGGTAAAATTATCAGCATAATGGGCATGAAATCTAGGTTCTAAAAACTTAACAAATCGATTTAAATACGTTTGTTGCTCTGAAGGCAATGAGGAAATTTTAGCTTGAAACTCAGTTAATTTCTGAAGATCATTTTGTTTAAACTGACGAATATTAGGAGCTTCATCCCCAGTATCTTCATCCCTAGTGTTATTTAGAAAAGCCATGAATTTATAATATTCATCATGTCTGATAGGGTCATATGGATGACTATGGCATTGAACGCAAGAAAATGAAGTACCATGCAACGCATCCCAAGTCGTATTTACACGATCTATAACAGCTGCTACTCTAAATTCTTCATCCACAGTTCCCGTTTCGTCATTATTCATCGTATTGCGATGAAATCCTGTGGCAATGTAATCGTCGTCTTGGGGATTTTCTAGCAAATCTCCGGCTAATTGTTTTTTGACAAATTCACGGAAAGAAATATTTTTATTAAAAGAAGAAATAACCCAATCTCGATATGGCCAGATGGTTCTACCGTTATCTTTTTGGTATCCCCGACTATCTGAATAGCGAGCAAGGTCTAACCATACAGATGCCCATTTCTCTCCAAATGATGGCAAATTCATTAATTTATCAACAAATTTCGCATAATCTTCATCTGAAGTAATTGAGCTAAATTCATTAACCATAGATTCAGTAGGTGGTAAACCTGTTAAATCAAGGGATAGTCGGCGTACCAAAATCTCCTTTTCTGCTTGTTTGGAGTGAGTCAACCCTTGATTATTTAACTCTTCCAATACAAAATTGTCAACCGGGTTTTTAACAAAGCGCTTAGTCCAAAACATTAATTTTGAAAGTAATCCTTCGCTGGACGGAATGGACGGTTTTTTGACAGGTAAATAAGCCCAATGATCCTCCCACTTAGCTCCTTCTTTCACCCATTGGGTCAATATATTGATTTCTTTGGAAGTCAATGGATCCTTTTTATAGGGCATTTTCTCTTCTGGATCTTTGGAATGCAATCGGCTTATAAAATCGCTCTTTTCAGGATGAAATGGAACAATACTGGGTTTGCCTGAAGCTGTAGCAGCATAGGCTTCCTCTTGAAATAACAAACTAAACTTGCCTTGCTTTTTTACTCCTCCATGACAAGCGATACAATGCTTGTTCAAAATGGGTTTTACTTCCTGCGCATAGGAGATTTTCGCATTTGAAGAAGATGAAATATAGGTCGAAACCAAAATACCACTGATAATCAGCGATAAAGTTAACAACCAATACATATTTCCTTTGCTCATCATAAAAACTAATACATAAAGCTTTAATCTTCAAATTTATACTAAGTTTTTGGTATAAAAAAAGGGGTGACGATTCCGTCACCCCTTTAAATTAAAATTTCTGAGCCTATGCAGGCTTAGCTATCTCAACTAATACCCTTTTGCCCTTAATTTGAGCACCTGCCATTTTTTCCAAAACAACATTGGCATACTCTTTAGGAACATCTACATAGGTGTGCTTGTTCTCAATTTGTATTTGACCTAATACATTACCTGGAATTCCAGACTCACCCGCAAAGGCACCTACAATATTAGAAGGTGATATTTTTTCATCAAATCCAATGTTAACAAACATGCGGACCATATTCTCATCTGAACGATAAGGTTTTCCTTCTCGGTCCATGCGAGGACCTCTCGGAGCTGATGAACGATCACGATCATTTCCGCGATCAAAACGTCCGCCACGATCTCCACCACCGCGAGAATCTCGATCAAAGCGACCAGCACCTCTTCGTCCATCACGGTCTCCACCACGATCATTACGATCCCTAAATCCTCCTCCACCCCCGCGCTCATCACGGCCATATTTGCGTGATTGACGTTCAAGCTCTCCCTCTAAATTTTCATCACCAAACTCATTTTTCTGAACTCCCATGCTCAATTTAACTAGAGCACTTACAATCTGATCTACGGTAAATCCAGCATGTTGCAAGTTAGGTAACGCGTCAGCAAATAAATCTAAATCTCCTTCTCCAATCGTGCTAGCGACACGTTCAATAAACATGCCTTTTTTAATCCCAACCACATCAGAGAATGTTGGAATAACTCCCTTATCTATTTTCACTTTGGTATAGTTCATAATTTCACGTAAACGATTACGTTCAGAACCCACTACCAAGGTAAAAGCTTTACCAAATTTACCCGCACGACCCGTTCTACCGATACGGTGTACGTAATATTCTTCGTCCAATGGAATGTCATAATTAATTACGGCATCCACATTTTCCACATCCAAGCCACGAGCTGCAACATCTGTTGCAACTAAAAAACTAACATTTCCTGAACGAAAACGATTCATCACTTGAGTACGCTGACTTTGCCTCAAATCGCCGTGCAAACCTTCAGCTGCATAACCTCTCAAAGCTAACTCTTCTACTACCTCGTCTACACGCTTTTTCTGATTACAGAATATCAAAACTAATTTTAATGCATAAAAATCGATCAAACGGGTAGTAACCTCCATTTTAGCTCTCCCTTTAACATCAAAATATAATTGCTCAATATTAACGTTCGTAATCTCATTTTTAACTACCTTAACTAATTTAGGATCCGTTAAAAAACGATTTGTCAAAGCCAAAATAGGCTTAGACATCGTAGCTGAAAATAAAACTGTTTGACGCTCATTCGGTATTTCTTCTAAAATACTTTCAATGTCCTCACGGAAACCCATGTCGAGCATTTCATCCGCCTCATCCAAAACAACCATAGAGGTCTGATTCAATTTTAACGCACGGCGCTCAATTAAATCAATCACACGTCCAGGAGTACCTACGACAATGTTTGCACCAGCTTTCAAGGATTTGATTTGTCGATCTATCGAATCACCCCCATAAACAGTGGTAACCCAAACACCTTTTGTGAATTTTGACAACTTTCTCATTTCTTCTGAAACCTGAACCGCTAATTCACGGGTAGGACATAAAATGATCGCTTGAACAAATTTCTCAAATGGAACAATATGTTCAATCATTGGTATTCCGAATGCTGCAGTTTTTCCAGTGCCTGTTTGCGCCTGACCGATAACATCTCTACCCTCCATTACATATGGAATTGCTTCTGATTGGATGGGAGAAGCATATTCAAAGCCCATTTCTTTAACTGCTGCTTGGATTCCTTCCGATAAAGGAAGCGAATCAAAGCGAATTTTTTCACTCATTTTTTATATTTTAATTACGATGCCCGAACACATCCGTAATTTAACTCTTGCCAATAGCCCTAAAAAAAAGAAAGGGATTTACATTAAATGTAAAAGAGTTTGTGCGGATGTATTTGTACTTATTTATTACAAAAGTATCTTATTAATCTAAATAAACCTAATATATTGTATTATTTCAATAAATTACGTTTAGTAAATATAAATTTGACTTGAGAATTAGCCTGACTACTTGCACTTTCTACACTAGCTTGTACGCTAATTTTTTTGAATGAAAGCCCTTCGCCCACTAATCGATTTTTTATGGCAAAACCACGTTTAAAGGACGATTTGTCATCCTTATTCGATATGGCAGAAATCTGAACATCCACATTTTTTGATTTATTCATTTGAATCGAAAGTTGCTTAAATAAATAATCTGTAGGCTTCAATAATAAATCAGTATTCTCATCAAAAACAAGTTCTTGACAAGTTAATTCTAAGGGAGAAGATTGTGTGGAATCAATCAAATAACCGTGTAAATCAACCAAGATAGATTTCTTAGGTACTACATATTGAGTCCCATCTGGCCAATTTAATGTAAAAAGCGAATCATTCTTAATTCGATTAGAATCTAAAACCGCTTTCGTCAAACTATCATTTAATTTATTTAAACTGTCTATTGGAATTACCTCTTCCAAATCCGAGGTAATTTCTGGATCTACCTTTGGCTTTAACAAGGTATACCAAACGGTAAATAAGCTCAATAAGATGGTAATAATAATATACAAAAGATTTTTTTTGTCAAAAAGAGTATATTTTGACTTGACCTCATCTCTTTCAGGGTCTTCAGTTAAATAGACTAAAGCCTCTGGATCTAATTTTAATACATCTGAAAGTAATAAAATATCAGAAATTGCAAATCGTAAATTGGATGGACACAAAGCACTAAAATCACCTTTTTTAATACTAAAAAACTCAGCAAACGATTTCCAATCTCGTAATGAATCGTAATCTTCTTCTTTTAATTTAAAACCATATAAACCAAAAACTACACTTAAACCTTTCAAAAACGATGAACTTTTGCACCCTAGTTCCTTAGAAATCAACATCGCAATCGCACTCTTTTTATCTGGAATAAGAATTCCAATTAATCCTTCACCGTAATGACTAATTTCTTCTAATTGCAATTTAGTTGCATTTCCAGCCTGCAATTCCTCTATAGCGACACGCGGGATAGGCTTTTGTAAAATAAAATTATAAAGTGCATTGAATCGAATTCGGTTACGAATAAGTTTTAGCAATCCACCTAATATAATTGCCTCCCAAACAGGGATCAACTCTTCTACTTTGGGTTCTGACTCACCAGTAAATAAAGAGATTCTGCGAATCACATTGCCGCGCAAATCTTCTTGAATAACACCAAATAATTCCCCCATAGTTTTTATTTCAAATACAAAATTACAAGTACTGGAGCATATATAAGAATTATTTTTTGCATATTTTTTTCTTTTATTCTCTGTAAACTTTACATTCATTACCTTTGTATCATGAAGAAAGTATTATTCATAGACCGGGATGGCACTTTAATAATTGAGCCTCAACCAGACCAGCAAGTTGACAGTTTAGATAAATTGTCCTTTTTGCCTCATGTCATATCTAATTTAAAGAAGATAAACGAAGAATTCGACTTTGAATTAGTTATGGTTACCAACCAAGATGGACTAGGTACTTCCTCATTTCCTGAAGATACGTTTTGGCCAGCCCAAAATAAAATGCTAGAAATCTTAGCTTCAGAAGGAATTGTATTTTCAAATATTTTAATTGATAAATCTTTTCCTCAAGATAATCTTCCTACAAGAAAACCGGGTCTAGGTTTATTAGGAGAATATCTGACGGCTGATTATGATTTAAGTAATTCATATGTCATAGGTGACCGAATCACTGATATTCAATTAGCTAAAAATTTGGGTGCTAAAGCGTTTTTAATCAGCGATTTAGAGATACCTACTGAATTAAAACCAATCACAGCGCTGCAAACCATTGATTGGAATGATATTTATTCCTATTTTAAATTACCCGAACGTATAATCATTCATACTAGAAATACGAATGAAACCAAAATTTCCATCCAGTTGAACCTCGATGGAAAGGGTAATGCTAATAATCAAACTGGTTTAGCCTTTTTTGATCATATGTTAGATCAAATCGCAAAGCACGGTAACCTTGATCTCACTATACAAGTTCAAGGGGATTTACATATAGACGAACATCACACCATTGAAGATACCGGGATTGCATTAGGTGAAGCATTTTTGTTGGCCCTAGGTCAAAAGAAAGGTATAGCCCGATATGGATTTTTATTACCTATGGATGATTGTTTAGCCCAAGTGGCCTTAGATTTCTCTGGTCGAAACTGGCTCGTTTGGGAAGCTGAATTTAAAAGAGAGAAGATCGGTGAGATGCCAACAGAAATGTTCAGTCACTTCTTTAAATCTTTTTCGGATGCAGCCAAATGCAATTTAAATATTAAGGCTGAAGGAGAAAACGAGCATCATAAAATTGAATCGATTTTTAAGGCATTTGCCAAATCGATCCAATTAGCTGTCAAAAGAGATATAAATAATTTAAATTCTTTGCCCAGCACAAAAGGATTACTATAATTAATTTCATAATTTTGAATAAAATTTAACAACACATGGGATATTCAGGAGCCGCCTTTTTTATCATTTTATTTGCAGTAGCTATCGTAGTAGGAGTTAAACTTCAAAATATTTACAAGGAAAGAGGTAAATAAAAATTAAAGTATTCCTTCATCGGCAAAACTGAAATAGGTATCTGAAGCCACAATCAAGTGATCGGAAATTTGTATTTCAAATAGTCCTGCAGCTTCAATTATTTTTTTAGTTAAATGCTTATCGGCCTGACTTGGTTGTAGTTGGCCTGAAGGATGATTGTGAGCCAAAATAATGGCTGAGGAGGTTTGCTCTAAAGCAGATTTAAACAATAGTTTCAAATCGACTGAAGTACCTGCCACACCACCCACACTAAATTTTTCTAATTTAATTAATCGAGAGGCTCGATTTAAATGAATAATCCAAAATTCTTCGTGCGCTAAATCACTTAAGTGGGGCCTTAACAAGTTGTAAGCGTCTTTTGAAGCTAGAATGGTGTCAATCCGATGTGTCGTTTCAAAAACCATTCGCCGTCGACCTAGCTCTAATGCAGCCACTAAAACGGCTGACTTAGCCTTTCCAATCCCTTTGAACTTCATGAAGTCAAATTGATTAAAACGGCCTAACTTATTTAAATCCCCTTGAATGGAGTTCAATATATCTTTTGAAAGATCTAAAGCTGATTTATTAGGAATCCCTGAGCCTATCAATAAGGAAAGTATTTCTTCTATCCGCAAAGTATCCTTCCCCTTGATCGCCATCAACTCACGTGGCCTCTCCTCCAATCGAATTTCTTTGATTTTACCTCCATTAAGTACATAATTCATCTGAACATTTTTCCTGAAGGTAATCCATATAAACAAGAAAACCCCGCGATTGTGGGGTTTATCAATATGCTGATAATCTAAAACTATGCGGCTAATTTATTCGCCAACTTAGCTAATTTAGATTTTTGATTTGCTGCTTTATTCTTATGAATAATATTTTTCTTAGCTAATTTATCTAGAGCAGAAGAAACCTTTTTGTACAAATCAACCACAATAGATTTATCTGTTGTCAAACGAAGATTTTTAATCATCGTACGAGTTGACTTGTGTTGATAACGGTTGCGCAAACGCTTTGATTCATTTGCTCTAATACGCTTTAATGCTGATTTATGATTTGCCATTGTTTAAATAATCTTCTTATTCTAATAAAATTGAAATGCAAAATTAAACAAAATGATTTTAAAACACAACATCCTGAACAAAAAAAGCTATCAGCTACTTATTATTTTAGTCCTAACACTTCATTCAAGAGGATATTCAAGCGAATTAACCAAACCTTGGGGATTTTTTGCGCATAAAAAAATAAACACGCTAGCCATATATACCTTGCCCATGGAAATGATAAAATTTTATAAAAGGCATCAAAAGGAAATTGAAGATCTATCGGTTTTGCCAGACCAACGAAGATACATCATGGACAATGAGGCATCAAGGCATTATATAGATTTAGATCGATATAAAATTGATGATATTAGCTATACAAGTTGGGATGTTATAACAAAAAATATGCATCAAGATAGTTTAGTAAAACACGGAATCGTTCCTTGGCATATTCCCATTTTATACCAACAATTAAAATATGCGTTTACTCGTCGAGACACCATCAAGATTATTAAATTATCCGCAGAAATGGGCCACTACATTGGAGATTTACATGTTCCATTGCATACGACGTCTAATTATGACGGACAAAAAACGGGACAAACAGGATTGCATGCTTTTTGGGAATCTCGTATTCCAGAACTATTAAATGAGGCTTTAGAGGAGTGGGTTGGTCCAGCCACATTTATCTCCAATGTAACTAAATCGGCCTGGGATTGGGTTTTAGAATCACACGCTCAAGTGAAGATTTTAATCGACAAAGAAGCCAAATTAAATACCACATTTAAGCAGTCAAAGAAATATACGTTTGAAAAAAAAGGAAACGCACTACAAAAGAATTATAGCCTAGAATACAGTAAAAAATATCATCAAGTACTTGACCATCAAATAGAAGATCGGTTTCAAAGTGCTTATAAACATGTAGGCGACATTTGGTATTCTGCTTGGATTGAAGCGGGTCAACCCTTTTTTAAATAAAATTTTGCAATTTTACAGGATGGAAGACATGAAATTTGTACAGCTAAAACCAGGAAAAGATTCTCCAGTGAAGAGATTTCATCCTTGGATTTTCTCAGGAGCTATCTTAAAACAAAGTGATCATTTGAAAGATGGAGATTGGGTCAAGGTAATCAGTTCAAGAGATGAGTTCTTAGGAACAGGTCATTTTCATCATGGAAGTATTTCTGTCAAAATTGTTTCTTTCCAAGAGATCACTTCAAAAGAAGAATTCTGGATACAAAAAATTCAAAATGCTTCTGATTTAAGGGAAAAGCTTCCATTAGGAGAAACTAATGCATACCGACTAATACATGGTGAAGGTGACGGATGCCCTGGATTAGTGATCGACCATTATAACGGAGTTTTTGTATTTCAGGCGCATACCATTGGAATGCATTTAGATCGAATGGAAGTCGTGAATGCTTTAAAGCACGTTTTTGGAAAAAAGATTAAAGCTATTTATGATAAGAGCAAAGAAACATTGCCACCTGAGTATGCTAAAAACTGCAACAATGATTATTTAGAAGGAAAAGCGGATACACCTTATGAAATTGTAGAAAATGGAATAAAATTTTCGGTCAATTGGGTTACTGGGCAAAAAACAGGTTTCTTCATTGACCAACGGGATAATAGGCAATTACTATCACAGTATTCAAAAGGCAAGACCATCTTAAATACATTTTGCTATTCAGGCGGATTTTCCATGTATGCACTTAAGGAAGGTGCCAAAAAGGTAGTATCACTAGACACTTCAGCTAAAGCCATTGATTTAGTCAACATCAATTTGACTTTAAATGAATTCCCAAATAAGAAACATGAATCTATTGTAGGCGAAACACTACCCTATTTAAAGAATTGTGAAGAAGAATTTGATATCATTATTTTGGATCCACCAGCCTTTGCTAAATCGATTAGCAGTAAACATAAGGCACTCCAAGGGTATCAAAAAATCAATTATTTGGCCATTAAAAAAATCAAGAAAAACGGTCTAATTTTCACATATTCGTGCTCACAAGTAATTACGAGAGACTTATTTTATAATATGTTGGTCTCAGCAGGGATAGAGACTGGTAGGGAAATCCAAGTCATTCATCAAATGACACAGGCTCCAGACCATCCGATCAACTTATTTCACCCAGAAAGTAATTACTTAAAAGGATTTGTATTAAGAGTTATCTAATTGACAAAACGGAAGATGCGATTCCAGCGAATTTTACCGGAAAAAAGACCTTTATTAGGATCTAATGACATCCAAACAAATACAGCTTTTCCTACGATATGATCGGCAGGTACAAATCCCCAAAACCGTGAATCAGCTGAATTATGGCGGTTATCCCCCATCATAAAATAGTAATCTTGTTTAAAAGTATAGCTAATTAATACTTTTCCATTTTGTGAAATTTTATCTCCGTCGATCGTTATACCTTCGTTTCCTTCGTACTTCTGAATAGTTTCTTGGTATAATTTGACATTTTTGGCATCTAAATTGACAGTCCAGCCTTTTGCCGGAATTTGTAATGGCCCAAACCAATCTCTATTCCATTTGAACTGCGTGGTATCATGAGGGAAAATAGCTTCAAATGCCTGTCCTTTTACATCTTTAAATGAATCATAATCAAAAGATTTAGAAAATGAAGATTTAGAAATTTCTGAAATCTTACTTGCAGATGTATTCAATTTGTATCCAACCAATTGGTTAACTGAGTCAGCCAAAGGCAACCAATCTGCTGAATCAAAACTTGCATTAGGAGAATTGCGAATGCCGAACTGATCGAAAAAACTTTCTTCTAATGTTTCCTTGGTCTTCATAAACACAGGATGTTGCATTCTTTCTGGATTTTCCAAGGCCTTATTATTGACAAATACCTGTTGGTTCCGAACTTCAATAATATCACCAGGTGTACCTACACACCTTTTTACATAAAAAGTACGCAGATCTAAAGGAGCATCTCCATCATCTTCCCAATTTGGTGCATTAAAAACAACGGCATCTCCTTTTTTAACTTCTGTGAAGCCAGGCAAACGGAAAGTTGGCAAATTCAACCACCGTAAATAAGACGGTATATTTGTGAACCATATTTTTTGATGCGTTAAAGGTAATTGTAAAGGAGTTTTTGGCGTCCGAACCCCATAATGCATTTTACTAACAAACAAAAAATCACCGACCATCAACGAACTTTCCATGGATGGAGTAGGAATCGTATATGCTTCAAAAAGAAAAAAGCGAATCAGGGTAGCCGCGACTACTGCAAATAAAACAGAATCCAACCACTCTCTAAAGGCTGATTTTTGCGTAGGTTTTTTTGCGTCTTTGGAATTCATAAAATTATTTTTTGTGTAAATACTTATCTATTAACTCTTGTGATGGTTTATTTATGTAGGGCGAAGGAAAACCTCTTTCTACAAAATCAACATCTTCCATATTGGTGTACCGTAAATGAGAAGACCACCTTATTTGATTATTGGTGATAACACCCGATTCGTGAACTAGCAAGGTTGAAAAAATGACAATATCCCCCATATTCACTTCAGGTTGTAATTTAGGATATGCACTTCGGTCAAAGGGCACCTCAGCAAAACCATTTTCTAATTTATCCGTCAGTGGTCCCAATTTATGAGAACCCGGGTAAAAAATGACAGGGCCATGTCCAATTTCCAAATCAATTAAAGGAAACCAAACAACAATCGAATCCTGTGAAGCCAACATAGAAACCCAATCTTGATGCAAGGGAGTTTTATAGAAATGCTCCGACATGGCAAGGTTAGGATGATTGAAAAATAACATGGGACGAGTACACATCAAAGGCATCGATAAACCCAAATTTTTCACTAATTCAATCAAATCCGGATTCACGGATAATTGATATAATTCAACTAATCCTGTTTGAATCAACTTGCCGCAACTAATAAAAGTGTCTAAATGATTTTGAAACAACTGAGTCATTTGAGATAAATAATCTCCCTTTATACCTAAATGATCAAATTGAATTTGGAAAATATTCTTGGCTGCTAATTGAATATCCTCAATTAATTTGCGCTCGAAAAAACCTGGAATAACAATAACTCCATTTTCCTTTAAATCCGATTTCAATTGATCCAATTTCAACATCCCCATTAATTTAACATGTCATCCATACCTAATACACCCTTTTTGCCTAAAATCCATTCTGCAGCAATCACAGCACCCAATGCAAAACCCTCGCGGCTAAATGCCTCATGAGTAACTTCAATTTGATCCACCTTAGAAATGTATTTTACCGTATGCGTACCAGGTTTAGTGGATTCCCTCTGCGACCAAATAGCAATTTCATCTGCACCCGGAATTTCATTATTAACCCATTTTTTCTTATTTGAATATTGACTCATGATTCCTTCTGCAATCGTGATGGCGGTCCCACTTGGCGAGTCTTTTTTCTCTACATGATGGATTTCATTCGTATAAATATCATATCCAGCATGCGGTTGCATTAATTTTGCCAATTGCTTATTTAATTTGAAAAATAAATTAACACCTATTGAATAATTAGAAGCGTAAAAAAAAGTTGAATCAAATGATTGAGTCGCTTTTTCAACTTCAGATTTTTTCTCTAACCAACCTGTGGTACCACAAACGATAGGAATTTGTTTCTCAATACACTTCATGATATTGGAAAATACAGAAATAGGATTTGAAAATTCAATAGCAACGTCTACATCTTTATTCGTTAAAGAAATTAAATCGTCCGGATTTTCAATATCTATTTTGGAAACTATTTGATGCCCACGGTCTATCGCTATGCGCTCAATCTCCTTTCCCATTTTTCCATAACCAATTAAAACTATCCTCATCGCAATCGATTTTTAAAATTAAAAGTCAAAGATACACTAGAAAACATTCCTTTTGAAATAGGATCAAATTCAAAATTAGGTTTAATCTTTAAACTTATATCATCAGATACATCAAAAGTCTTTAAATGAGCACTTACATTAGCATCAATCACATTAAATGCCCACGCTACAGCAAGCCCTATAAATGTATAATCTCTATTTCTTCTAAACCCATCATTCAAACGCTTTAATTGATTTACATCCAAATCTCTTATCACCCCATCTTCATAAGGAACCGCGACCGTAGAAGGAGGAACATAAGAAGGATCTTCGGAATGAGGTGAAACAATATAATAATAATCCCTATACTTCATGTAACGCTGATGATTGTAATTGGCAATTAAACCTAATGTGACAAATGCACCTGCAACCAATGGCAATTTCCAATACTGACGATTATTAATTTGTCCCCAACCAGGGATCATTAATGAGTGCAATGTACTCACTCTAGGAATAATTTTACTTTTGGGGATTAAACTTATGGACGTTGAATCAGTTTTAGTACTGGTCGTATCCACTACGTTTCCCTGCATATTTATCGAAAAAAATATGCTTAAGACAAATGCATGAAAATGTAATTTAAACCTCATTAGGCTATTTTTGAACAAAAGAAATCAACTTTTCAAGTTCCTCTTTAGACTTAAATGACACCTTCAATTCACCCTTACCATCGTCATTCATTTTTAAACTGACAGGTAATTTAAACAAGGTAGATAAATTAGCTTGCCATGAACGCAATTGATCCACTTTAACCTCTGACCTATCAACTGGGTTGACTTCTGGATGAGAAGATTGCCTAACAGCATCCTCCAATTTCCTAACCGACCATTCTTCTGAAATCGTTTTTAAGAATAGGGCATTTTGAATCTCTGTATTTTCTAAGGAAATTAACGAACGAGCATGCCCCATGGATATTTTATTATCACGAATCGCAATTTGAATATGTGCCGGTAATTTAAGTAAACGAATATAATTAGTTACCGTAGATCTATTTTTACCTACTCGAGCACCCAAATCTTCCTGCTTTAAATGACACTCTTCCATTAATCTTTTATAGGAAAGAGCAATCTCAATGGCATTTAAATTTTCTCGTTGAATATTTTCAATTAAGGCCAACTCAATCATTTGTTGGTCATCCGCCATACGCACATAGGCAGGAATTCGAGTCAAACCAGCTAATTTTGAAGCCTGAAATCTTCTTTCCCCAGAAATTAATTGGAATTTGCGTGGAGCAATTTTTCTAACCGTAATCGGCTGAATAATTCCTTGAACTCTAATGGACTCAGCTAGATCATTTAATGCCTCTACTTCAAAATGTTCACGAGGTTGAAATGGATTTGTCTCAATGCAATCTAATGCAATTTCTTCCATCAAATTCACGGAATCAAGACTTCCTGCATAATCAGAGGCATGTAAACCTTTCGCTTGTAGCTTATCAGAATCTTCCAATAATGCCCCTAATCCCCTACCCAATCCAATTCTCTTCTTCAAATTTGACTCTTGTTTACTCATTACATTAAAAAATTATATCTCCAACAAAAGACCATTTTTTCGCACAATTTCTTTAGCGAGATTTAAATAACTGATAGCTCCTTTACTTTCTGCATCATGCAAAATAGCTGGTATTCCATAACTCGGAGACTCCGACAAACGAATATTTCTAGGTATAATCGTCTCAAAAACCATATTTTTAAAATGAGAATTTACCTCATTAACCACTTGATTCGATAAACGCAACCTCAAATCATACATGGTCAATAAAATTCCCTCGATAAGCAATTGGGTATTTAAACGACTTTGTATAATCTTAATTGTATTCAAAAGCTTTCCTAAACCCTCCAAAGCATAATATTCACATTGAACGGGAATAATCACCGAATCAGCCGCTGTTAAACTATTGATCGTAATTAATCCAAGAGAAGGTGAACAGTCCATGATAATAAAATCATAATCGTCTTTAATTTCCTTTAAGGCTTCTTTCATTTTACCCTCCCGGTTTGTCAAATTAATCATTTCAATTTCAGCTCCTACTAAATCAATATGCGAAGGAATGATATCCAAAAACGGAACTTCTGTGGGCAATATACTGTCTTTAACCAACGAAATCCCAACCATGCATTCATAAATACTTTGTGAAATCTCTTTGGGATTAAAACCTAAACCAGAAGTTGAATTTGCCTGGGGATCAGCATCAATTAGCAATGTTTTTAAATCTAAGGCGGCTAGACTAGCTGCTAAATTAATTGCAGTAGTTGTTTTACCTACCCCACCCTTTTGATTTGCAATTGCTATGATTTTACCCATAAAAATCTAAATTTTTCTTTTGACTAATCTAATCAACAATATTACAAAAAAGGTTTCACATCTTTGATTAAAATCCAGCCCAATAAAATCAATATTTAAAATTAAATTTGGGATTGAAAAAATATAAAAACTAAATTATCTACCTATATTGTCATTAAAATTGACCAATCAACTATGAATCAAAATACTTCTTCGCATCCTAAAGGGCTTTATGTACTATATAGCACGGAAATGTGGGAGCGCTTCAATTTTTATGGAATGCGTGCCTTACTTTCTTTATTTTTAGTAAATGCACTAGCCTATAAGCAAAACGAAGCATCCATCATTTATGGGGGATTTTTAGGGTTAAGTTACCTAACTACCATGTTGGGTGGATATGTATCAGATCGATATTTAGGAAATAGGAATTGTATTCTTTTGGGTGGGATCACGATGGCTATTGGCCAACTATTACTTTTTGGATCAGCGAGTACGTTTCTTGAGGGAGTTGAAACCGCTAATATTTTCATGTGGTCAGGTTTATTGTTTTTAATCCTGGGTAATGGATTTTTCAAACCTAATATTTCATCTATGGTAGGTCAATTATATGCCAAAGGCGATAGCCGTCTAGATGCTGCATTTACTATCTTTTATATGGGTATTAATACAGGGGCATTATTGGGAATGATGATTTGTCCGTTGTTAGGAGATGTAAAAGTAGATGGAGTCAGAAATCTTGATGCTTTTAAATGGGGCTTTTTAGCTGCTGGTGGCGCAATGATGATTGGCACAATTACTTTTTATTTTTTGAAAAATAAATATTTACTGAAGCCGGATGGGAGTCCTGTTGGCCTAGCACCTGATTTCAATAAAGTACAAGAAGCAGACCAAGAGGCAGAAAAAGCAGATTTTACAACAAAATCGATTGGCCTTACCCTTTTAATTTTTACGTCATTAGTCTATCTATTCCATTATTTGTTTCTAACAGAAATACCAAATCCTATCAAAGATTGGGTTTATCCAGTCATTTATTCCGCTGGAATTAGTTTAGCATTTTTGATTATGACAGATAAAACTTTGACGAGCGTTGAACGTCAAAGAATTTATGTCATGTACATCATTTCATTTTTTGTCATTTTCTTTTGGTCAGCATACGAGCAGGCCGGTTCATCATTGACATTTATTGCGGACCAACAAACTGATTTAAATTTCTTTGGGATTGAATTACCACCTAGCTCCGTTCAGAACGCCAATTCATTTTTCATCATTCTTTTAGCCTTTCCATTTAGCTGGTTTTGGATTTGGATGCAGAAAAGAGGCATTGAACCTAATTCTCCCGCCAAGCAGGCCATTGGACTTATGTTATTGGCTTTAGGATATTTCATTATTGCGATTCAAGTAAAAGATTTAGGCTCACAAAAACTGGGCGTGGTATGGTTATTTATTATGTACCTATTCCATACGATGGGTGAATTATGCCTTTCACCCATTGGTTTATCTTTAGTTGCGAAGCTAGCCCCTAAACGATTTTCCTCATTGTTAATGGGAGTTTGGTTTTTAGCCAATGCGGCAGGATATGCTCTTGCAGGAACTTTAGGAGCTTTATTGCCACCGGTAAATGCGATCGCAACAGGTCTATTTCCAAGCTTTTTAGGCATGGAAATAAAAAACCTATATGATTTCTTTATGCTTTTTGTCATCATGGCAGGAATTGCATCTATATTATTGTATATCTTAGCTTCTGGACCTCTTAAAAAAATGATGCATGGCATCAGATAAACAATTGACATGAACGGACCTGATCACCATTTACACGAAAAGCATTTAAAGAGCTCTGATTTTATCACTGATATTGTTATTGGAATGTCAGATGGTTTAACAGTTCCTTTTGCTTTGGCCGCAGGGCTTTCGGGTACAGTAGCCTCATCGTCCATTGTGACAACGGCAGGAATTGCAGAAATTGTTGCTGGTTCAATCGCGATGGGATTGGGTGGATATCTAGCTGGTCAGACAGAGCAAGAACATTATGAATCTGAATTAAAGCGTGAGTATGAAGAAGTGGAACGTGTTCCTGAGCGGGAAAAAGAAGAAATAAGAGAAGTATTTGAAGGATATGGCTTGACACCAGAGGCTCAGGAAATTGTCGTGGAAGCTATTTCAAAAGATAAAGACAAATGGGTTGATTTTATGATGCGCTTTGAATTGGGCTTGGAAAAACCTAATCCTAATAGAGCTAGAAACTCTGCACTTACGATAGGCATTTCATACATTGTGGGGGGATTTGTCCCACTTTTACCCTATTTTTATGTAGATGATCCCAAGTCGGGTCTCTTATATTCAGCCGAAATAACATTAATTGCCTTGTTGGTTTTTGGATATTTCAAAAGTAAGGTGACGGATCAAAATCCATGGATTGGATCTTTGAAGGTCGCCTCCATAGGGGCGGCGGCGGCGGCAGCGGCTTATTTTGTAGCTACTTTATTTCAATAAATTAATCATGACCCAAGGCTGTGTCATCGCCACGCGAATCGGCACCGCCTTGTAATTTACCAGATGGCGTCACTAAAATAGCGTCAATGAGCCCTATAGATGCCGAATTAGAAAATTCATAACCCTTCTGCTTCAAACGCTCCAATTGAGCAGTAGATAGTCGATTAGGCTCAATCTTAGTTTGTTCAGGTTTCCATTGCTGATGAAATCGAGGATATTCCACGGCTTGTTGCATATTCATTCCAAATTCCAATACATTAAGTACCACCTGAAAAACACTTGTTATGATCGTAGACCCCCCTGGGGTACCAACGACCATTTTCAATTGTCCATTTTCGGTAATGATGCTTGGCGTCATACTTGAAAGCATTCTTTTCATGGGCTGAATTTCATTAGCTTTGGATCCAACTAAACCATAAATATTGGGAACTCCCGCTTTCGCTGAAAAGTCATCCATTTCATCGTTTAATAGAAATCCTGCTCCACCAACAAAAACTTTGCTACCATATGAATTATTCAAAGTAGTTGTTATTGACACCGCGTTGCCTTCAGCGTCAACAATTGAAAAATGGGTCGTTTCTGGACTTTCATAACCTGGGAACTGACCGGCGGAAACATCTGAACTTAAAGTTGCCTTAGTAAAATCAATCGAACTAATTCTATATTTAATGTAATTAGTATCCAGTAAAGGCTTAATTGGAACTTTAATAAAATCTGGATCCCCTAACCATTTTGCGCGGTCGGCAAATACTCTTCTTTCAGCTTCTATCATTAATTGGACCGTAGAGTCAGAGCTAGCCCCCCAATGACTTAATGGATATTTTTTCACCATACCCATTAATTGTGCCAAAGCTATCCCTCCACTGGATGGAGGCGGCATACCAATAATTTCATAATTTTTATAGGATTGAACAATAGGTTTACGCCAAATAGGCTTGTATCTGTCTAGGTCTTTTTGAGTAATAATACCATTTAGACGTTTCATTTCACTAATGATGAGCTCTGCTGTTTTCCCATGATAAAATCCTTTTGATTTATCCTGCAAAATTCTTTCTAAAGTATTGGCTAAATCTTCCTGAACTAAGATATCACCCTTTTTCCAATCCAAATGATTCGGATTAATCAAATAAGAATCTCCTTTATTTTCGTTGATAAAATCTGACTTATTCGAATTTAGGCCTCTAGCCTCTCTAAAGGTAAGTGCATGGCCATTCCTTGCGATGTCTATAGCAGGCTGAATCAGTTCTTTCCAAGGCAATGAACCAAATTTACGATGCATTTCTTCCATCCCCGCCACAGTTCCAGGAACTCCTACAGAAAATACTCCAATAGAACTTTTTTCAGGGATTACATTGCCAGATGCATCTAAGTACATATCTTTTGAGCTTGCCAAAGGAGCCTTTTCCCTATAATCTAAAGCAAAAACTTTTCCTTTGGCATGGCGATAGATTAAAAAACCTCCTCCACCAATATTTCCAGCAGATGGATGACAAACCGCTAATGCAAAATTTACGGCAATGGCAGCGTCAATCGCATTTCCTCCCTTTTTTAAAATCGACAGGCCGATTTCTGAAGCTAAAGGATGAGTAGAAACAACCATTCCCTTTTTAGATTCGACCAATGGCTTAATAATACTTTGAGAATAAAGTACATTGGAAGTAATTAAGGCATAAAAAAGGAAAAATAATTTAATTTTCATATCGCAATCTCGTAAATAATTTGACGAAATTAACAGAAAAATGACTAATGAGTGTATTAAATATAAGAGGGTTTAAAAAATAAATTTAACTTTGTGATTATTACAAGATTAATTAATTAAAACGAATCAATAAAGTGGATATTTTCGAGAAAGTAGTAAAAAATATGGGGCCAATAGGCGCTCATGCACATTATTCACATCATTATTTTTCTTTCCCAAAATTAACAGGTGAATTAGGTCCAAGAATGACTTTCATGGGAAAGGAGATGTTAAATTGGTCTTTAAATAATTATTTAGGACTAGCAAATCATCCTGAGGTAAGAAAAGCAGATGCAGATGCCGCAGCTAAATATGGCCTAGCGTACCCTATGGGGGCTAGAATGATGTCGGGTAATACGGATCAACATGAGGAATTTGAGAGACAATTAGCTGAATTTGTTGGTAAGGAAGACTGCTTCCTACTTAATTATGGCTATCAAGGTGTCATGTCACTAGTAGAATGTATGGTTGATCATCGTGATATCATTGTTTATGATGCAGAATCACATGCGTGCTTAATCGATGGAATTCGTTTGCATAAAGCAAAAATGGGTGCCTACTATAAATTTAATCATAATGACATGGATTCATTAAGAAAGAATTTAGAGCGTGCCAAAAAGCGAACAGAGGAAACGGGGGGAGGAATACTTGTAATTACAGAAGGAGTTTTCGGGATGTCAGGGAAAGTAGGCGCACTAGACAAAATTGTCGAAATGAAAAAGGATTTTGATTTCAGGTTACTGGTAGATGATGCACATGGATTTGGAACGATGGGAGAAAATGGTCGTGGAGTTGGTGAATTTTTAAATTGTACCGATGGAATTGACCTATATTTTTCAACTTTCGCGAAGTCGATGGCAGCAATAGGAGCATTTGTAGCAGCACCAAAAGATATCATTATGTATTTAAAATATAATATGAGGTCTCAAACCTATGCAAAAGCATTACCAATGCCTTTTGTTATCGGAGGCATGAAGCGACTTGAATTAATAAAAAAGCATCCTGAATTAAGAGAAAAATTATGGGCTAATGTAAAGGCACTTCAAGAAGGCTTAAGAGAAAAGGGATTCGATATTGGCGAAACTCAATCTCCAGTAACTCCCGTATTTTTACATGGTGATTACGATATTGAAGCAGTAACTAAACTAGTTCGTGACCTTAGAGAAAACATGGGAATTTTTTGTAGTATAGTTGTTTATCCAGTAGTTCCTAAAGGACAGATTATGTTAAGGATCATACCAACTTCCTCACATACGCTTGAGGATATACGTTATACGACAGAGTGTTTTGCTAAAGTTCAAAAGCAACTTAAAGAGGGCTTTTATTCTAAATAAATAAGAAATAGAGACTAAAATCAAAGATTTTTAACTTTTTTAACTTTTTTTTGTGATTTTTAGTTAGAAAAATTTGTGAGAATTAAAAATTTGTCTAAATTTCGTATTATAAAAGCCTCCCATAAGGCTATAAAGACAATCTAAATATTTTACAACCTAAAAATTATTATTATGAGCAGATTTGCACAAGTGAAGGATCTAGTATTATCATTAGAATCGGATTTCGAAAAATTCTATGATAAAGGAAATCAAGCAGCAGGAACACGCGTTAGAGGTGGTCTTCAACAATTAAAAACTTTATCTCAAGAAATTCGTACTGAGGTTCAAAACCAAAAGAACGCTTCTAAGTAATTTATCAAAGTGAAAAAAAGCCTGAAAGAATTTTCAGGCTTTTTTTTTGCTAAAATTTTTCCAAATGTAAGGCGGTTGCCATGCCGTCAACCATCAATTTCCCACGTTCACGATCATACACTTGCGTTTTAACTTCAGCGATATGCTTTTCTTTATTAATGGATTCTATTTGAAATTTTGCTGCGTAGGTCACTCCTACAAACAAAGGTCTTTTAAACTCAGTAATTTGTTTTAAATAAACGCTTCCCTCACCAGGAAATTCCATCCCCATAACTCTAGAAAAGATACTAGCAATTAAAGCTCCATGAATAATGGGTTTTTTAAACTGTGTTGTTGAAGCATAGACTTCATCCCAATGCAAAGGATTGAAATCACCCGATATTTTACAAAATTCATTTACTTCATCCTGAGTAAATGAAAAATCAATTTCATGTGAATCTCCTATTTGATACATATCATATAATTTTAATGTTAACTTTACGGCCTGAAAAATAACGTATGATTTACTTTATTATAAATATAAAATCAGGTAGCAAAAGTACGTCAAGCAAAGCTCAATTGATTCAAATATTGAATAAAATTGAAAATTCAAGTCTACATTTTACTGAATTTCCTGGTCATGGAGGCGAATTAGCTAAATTGGCGATAAGCCAACAAGCTTCTAAAATAATTGTTGTTGGAGGAGATGGTACCATTAATGAAGTAGCATCAGAGCTTATTCATACTAAAATACCCATAGGAATCATTCCAATAGGATCAGGAAATGGCCTTGCTAGACACCTGAATATCCCTATGGACTTCAAAGCTGCGTTAAACAAAGCTTTACATGGAAATAACAATGCAATAGATAGTTTAATGTGGAATGAAAAACCATTTTTCTGTACCGCAGGAATTGGATTTGACGCTTACGTGGCGGAAGAATTTTCAAAGACCCAACATAGAGGTTTTATAAACTATATAAAATCTACCCTAAGGTCGTCCCTAAGTTATGTTCCTATACAAGTTGAAATAAATAACACCAAGGAATATGTTTTTTCCCTTAGCATTGCAAACGCAAACCAATTTGGGAATAACGCATATATATCACCGTTATCAAATATTCAAGATGCTCTGTTTGAAGTTGTTAAGATAAGTCCACTGCATTTTATTGAAAAAGCCCAACTTGGAATCAGACTATTTTTAAAAACCATTCAAACACACTCAAAAGTAGCTATAAAATCACACGATAAATTTGAGTTTTCGATAAAAAAGGGATTATGTTATCACATAGATGGCGAATCATTAATTTCAGAAGATTCAAAGGTTAAAATAAATATTTTACCAAAAAGTTTGGTGGTCGTAAATTAGCACATAAATTTAGTATTTTTTTTATAACTAACTATAAATCAATAATTTATAGTTAATTTAAATAAAAGCGTTAGAAATAAATACGTTTTTTATTCAAAAAAAATATATTTTTTTTTATTTAACTTTTTCAAGTCAAAATACGAATAAACGCTATAAAAATTGAACAATTTTTATTTCCAAATTTTTATTCATTTTTTTTACAAAAAAAACATAGATTTATTTGTTTTTCAAATTTGTAAGAACCCCGAATTTTACTATTTTTGTCCTCCCGCTAAAAATAATTTTACATTTTTTTAGTCAAAGCCTAACGAATCATTTTATAAAAATTTACATGAAATAATGTCTCATAGGGATTTTTTCATTTAAGACATTAGTGACCAATTTTATTAATTATTAGAATAAAAATGCAAATAGGAGTAAACGAATTGTGGAATAAGTGCTTAGTGATTATCAAAGAAGATATATCAGAGCATAATTTCAATACATGGTTCACTCCCATTGTCCCATTGAAATTCTCAAATAATACATTAACACTTGAAGTTCCATCACAATTTTTTTATGAGTGGCTTGAAGAAAATTATGTTTCTATTTTCAGAAAAGCGATTGATCTGGTAATTGGTAAAAATGGGATGTTAGAATACTCCGTTGTTATAGACAAGGGTGATCGTAAGAATCCTCCTATCACTTTTAATTTACCGACTAATAATTCTAATCAAAATTCTCAGAATACGTTTAATGATAAGTATTCAAATAATCAACCTACTCTTTCTAAAAATCCGTTTCAGTTTAAGGATTTAGATTCTTTAGAACTTGATTCATATTTGATACCAAAATATACTTTTGATAAATTTATTGAAGGAGACTGTAATCGCCTAGGAAGAGCGGCCGGTATGGCTGTATCTAATAAGCCTGGTCTTACATCATTTAATCCATTAATGATTTATGGTGGTGTGGGATTGGGAAAAACACATTTAATACAGGCTATAGGTAACCAAATTAAAGATCAATTCCCAGAAAAATTTGTTCTATATGTATCAACTGAAAAATTTACAAATCAATTTGTAAATGCGATTAGAAATAATTCCATAGAAACCTTTACCAATTTTTACTTGCAAGTTGACGTACTCATAATAGATGATGTTCAATTTCTTTCTGGAAAAGAAAAAACCCAGGAAACTTTCTTTAATATTTTCAATCATTTACATCAATCAGGAAAGCAAATAATCCTTTCTTCTGACAGAGCACCAAGAGATTTGGCAGGAATGGAAGATCGTTTACTTAGTCGGTTTAAATGGGGATTAACGGCAGACTTACAACAACCCGATTTTGAAACACGTATTGCTATTATTCAGAAAAAGCTTCAAGACGATGGGATACAAATCAATATTGATGTTTTAGAATATTTAGCTAACTCCATTCAGACAAACGTAAGAGAACTAGAGGGAGTCATCATATCATTAATGGCCCAAGCATCATTAACACGAAAAGAAATCGATATTGAGTTAGCCAAAACAACACTAAAGAGTATCGTAAATGATCAAGAAAAAGAATTAAGTGTTGACAATATTTTAGATGTAGTAACTCTACATTTTGATGTAGACCTACAAACATTACAAGGAAAATGTCGGAAAAAAGAAAATGTCTTCCCAAGACAAGTAGCCATGTACATGCTTAAAGAATTAACTAATCTGCCTTTAAAATCAATTGGATATCATTTTGGCGGCAGGGATCATAGCACAGTAATTCACGCCGTTCAATCCATCTCTGAGGCTATGGAAACTGACAAATCGGTGGAGAAAACAGTAAGAAAGCTTTTCAACCGATTTAACTTAAGTGCGAATTAAAATAAAAAAGGAGTCAAAAATTGACTCCTTTTTTATAATCAAACATCTATATAAATAATTCTATTCAACTTCTGGAGCTACATCTTTGTCTAACAAGACATTTTCATTGCCCTTAATTTTTTCTTTAATTTTCATTTCTAGTTCATCCATTAATTCAGGATTATCTTTAATCAAATCCTTAACAGCATCACGACCTTGTCCTAATCTATTGCCATTATACGAGAACCAAGAACCTGATTTATCGATTACATTGAGGTCAACACCTAAATCTAATACTTCACCGGCTTTAGAAATACCTTCCCCATACATGATATCGAACTCAACCACTTTAAATGGAGGCGCCAATTTGTTCTTGACAACTTTCACTCTAGTTCGGTTACCTGTAATGGAATCCGCACTTTCTTTAATTTGACCTGCTCTACGAATGTCTAATCGTACTGAAGCATAAAACTTAAGTGCATTTCCACCCGTGGTTGTTTCTGGACTTCCAAACATTACACCGATCTTATCGCGTAACTGATTAATAAAAATACAGCAACAACCCGTTTTGTTAATTGTGCCTGTTAATTTACGAAGAGCTTGTGACATTAAGCGAGCTTGAAGTCCCATCTTAGAATCCCCCATTTCTCCTTCAATCTCTGCTTTAGGAACGAGAGCAGCCACCGAGTCGATCACAATAATGTCGATGGCACCTGAACTAATTAAATGTTCAGCAATTTCTAAAGCTTGTTCGCCGTTATCTGGCTGAGAAATCAATAAGTTTTCAGTATCAATACCCAGTTTTTCAGCATAGGCACGATCAAATGCATGTTCCGCATCGATAAAAGCCGCTAAACCCCCAGCTTTTTGAGCTTCCGCAATACAATGTAGCGTCAAAGTAGTTTTTCCCGAAGATTCAGGACCATAAACTTCTACAACACGACCGCGAGGAATTCCACCAATCCCTAAAGCTAAGTCTAATCCTAATGAACCCGTTGAAATAACAGGTACATCCATCACCTTACTATCAGATAAACGCATAACAGTACCCTTGCCATAAGCCTTATCTAATTTTTCTAATGTAGTTTGAAGTGCTTTTAATTTTTCAGAAGCTAGGCCTTGTGCATCGCCTGATTGTTTTGCCATGTTTATTTATTGATAATTTTGAATGTTCTTTTTTGAAATTGTATCTTTCAATTCGCTTTAACAAAAATAGGAAATACGCATTAATAATTAATCAATTTTTAAGATAAACTAATTGGATAAATTAATTCAATTTTTAAATACCCTTTAAACGTGTTAAAAACCATTATTTCAACAAAATTTAACTTATTTTTCATCAGTTTGCTGATCATAGCAAAAAGCACATGTGCTCAGGATTTATCGTTTTTAGATCAAACAGAATTATTGGACTATCGAATTCACTTAGGGTTCATTAATGCGGCAAAAGCAACCATAAAAAGCTCTCCTAATGTGACTTATTTACAATCCATGCCCACCAGAAAAATAGAAATAGAAGGTAACACAATAGGTATATTAAATGTATTTAGTCCTGTCGTTGATTATTGGTCAGCCAACCTAGCCATTGAAACACGTCTGCCATTAAAAACAGAAATGAAAAAAATAGAAGGGCGATATAAAAAAAACGAAACGGTTATTTTTGAACAGAATCAAGGTTTGGCAAAAATTCATTCCCCCCAAAACACGCCAGTAAACAAAACTCTTCCTATTTCAAAAGGAATGATGGATATCATTAGCGGTTATTTCTTTTTAAGAGATAAAAATTTAACCCAAATGAAAGTGGGTCAGTCGTTAAGTACAAAAATTCTATTTGACGGAACCATTTATGACATATTATTTATTGTCAAAGGTTTTGAGAATGTGGACGGAAAATTTGGCTCTAAGAAATGTATCCGAACTTCCTTGGTTTTACCTAAAAACAATATGTTTAAGGACGAAGATGCCATTAGATTATGGATTAGCCAAGATAAATACCAAATACCCTTTAAAATGGAAGTCAATCTAAAAATAGGATTCCTCAGTATTGACTTAGAAAAGTATTTGGTCCAAGGAAAGTCCGTTTATTAACAATTTATTTACCCAAAGCTTTCTTATACACCTCAAGCACTCGTTTTCTAGCAAACTCATGATTAACAATAGGAGTTACGTAGCTTAGTTCCTGTAATTCAGGAACCCATTTTTTGATGTAAATTAATTTAGGATCAAATTTTTGTGCTTGCAGGCTTGGATTAAATACCCTAAAATAGGGTGCCGCATCACAACCAGAACCGGCTGCCCATTGCCAACCGCCATTATTGGCCGAAAAATCAAAATCAAGCAACTTCTCTGCAAAATATGTTTCACCCCAGCGCCAATCAATCAATAAATGTTTAACTAAAAAACTGGCCACCACCATGCGTACCCTATTGTGCATAAAACCCGTTTGGTTTAATTCTCGCATTCCGGCATCCACCATGGGATATCCCGTTTTTCCTTGTTTCCAGGCCTCAAATTCAACTTCATTATTTCTCCATTGGATATGATCATATTCCTTTCGAAAGGCTAATCCGTTACTTATGTGTGGAAAATGAAATAAAATATTGCTGTAAAAATCACGCCATATTAACTCATTTAACCAAGTTTCAGAAGTCCCATTTGCCTGTAATACTAAAGATCGAATTGAAATAGTTCCAAAACGTAAATGAACGGAAAGCTTTGAGGTACCATTTACAGCAGGAAAATCACGAGAGGCTTGATATTCTTTGATTAATTGATCTGTAACAATTTTTTCTGGAAAGGATAATCCTGAAGGAGCAAAACCGATCGATTCTAAACTAGGAAAATCAGCTTTTTCATCCACATAATTTGTCAAGCTTTTGGATGGATAAACAATCAGAGGTTCATTTTTCAAACGATCCTTCCATTTATTAGCATATGGCGTAAAAACGGTATAAGGTGTACCTTGTCCACTCAACACTTCATTCTTCTCAAAAATCACATGGTCCTTAAACGTATGGAAGCTGATATTTTTTGAGCTAGCAAATTGCTTAATTTCTTCATCCCTTTGAAGTGCATATTTTTCATGATCATGGTTCAAATAAATGGCTTGCACGTCATATTCAATGGTTAATTTCTCGAAAACATGTAGTGGATGATCGTGAAAAATTGAAATATCTCCGCCTTGTTGGCCAATCAACGATTTAAGCGATTCTAAAGCCTTGTGAATAAACTCAACCCGACCATCCTTTTTAGAAGGCAAGCGGGATAATATAGCTTTATCAAAAATGAAAATTGGCAAAACGGGAAATGGACCTGATAAAGCTTGAAATAATCCATGATTATCTTCTATTCGCAAATCTCTTCTAAACCAAAAAAGTGAAACTTTTTTCATAACATATAGTTCATTTAAAGCAGAACAAAAGGATTATATAAAGGTTTTGAAAAATTTACCTTGACAAGCCCCCTTTGAAAAGTGTATATTTGCAAATTGATAATTTTCTCAGCGAAAATAATCATTAATTTAATGTCATTTAAACTCTATTTTGAGTTTAAAATTTACAAAACTTTAATTCAAAACCCATCCGAATGAAATTATCTGAATTCAGATTTGATTTACCCCAAAGTTTAATTGCCTTAAATCCTACAGAAAATCGAGAAGATGCTCGTATGATGGTCATTAACCGAAAAGAAAAAACCATTGAACATAAAAAATTCACAGACATCATCGATTATTTTGGAGATGGTGATGTGTTAGTAACCAATAATACCAAAGTTTTCCCAGCGCGTTTATACGGAAATAAGGAAAAGACGGGAGCACAAATTGAAGTATTTCTTTTACGGGAATTAAATCGGGAGCATAGACTTTGGGATGTTTTAGTAGATCCAGCAAGAAAAATTAGAGTAGGAAATAAATTATATTTTGGTGATTCTGATTTAGTTGCCGAAGTGATTGACAATACCACGTCAAGGGGTCGTACAATTCGTTTTTTGTATGATGGCGACCATGATGCTTTAATGCAAGCGATCCACGAGTTGGGCGAAACACCACTGCCTGATGAAATTAGATTAAAAAGAGCCGCTACGGAGGAAGATAGAGAGCGTTTTCAAACGATTTACGCAGAGCATGTAGGCGCAGTCGCTGCACCCACAGCCGGGCTTCATTTTTCCAAAATTGTCATGAAAAAAATGGAGTTAAATGGGGTTCAATTCTCCCCTATTACACTTCATGTGGGTTTAGGAACATTCAGGCAAGTTGATGTAGAGGATTTGACCAAACATAAAACCGATTCAGAGCATTTTATTATTAATGAAGCGACTTGTGGATTTGTCAACGAGGCATTGGATAATAAAAAACATGTTTTGGCCATCGGAACTACCGTGATGAAAGCTTTGGAATCCTCCGTTTCTGCCAGTGGACATTTAAAGCCTATTAATAGCTGGACCGACAAATTTATTTTTCCTCCCTACGAGTTCAAAATACCAACTGCATTATTAACTAATTTCCATTTACCAGAATCCATTTTATATATGATGGCATCGGCATTTGGAAGTTATGAGTTGGTACAAGAAGCTTATAAGCAAGCTATTAAAGAAAAATATCGCTTTTTTAGTTATGGGGATGTAATGTTAATCATCTAATTATTTTGTGTGAAAAAAATCGCAATCATTGTTGCTGGTGGGACTGGTCATCGTATGAATAGTACAATACCTAAACAATTTTTACTGCTTCAAGGGAAACCTATCTTATTTCACACATTAAATCAATTCAAAAAAGCAGATTCAAGTATCATATTGTATGTTGTTTTGCCCAAGAATCAAATGGATTTTTGGGCAAAATTATGTTCTGAATTTCCGGAAATAAATGCAACAACACCCCATATTTTAGTTGACGGAGGTGAAACCCGATTTCATTCAAGCCAAAATGGCTTAGCAGCCATCACAGAAACGGAAGATTGTTTAATAGCTATTCATGATGGTGTTCGCCCATTAATTAAGCCCGAGTTAATTTCTTCTGCTTTTGAGTATGCCGAATTGCATGGAAATGCCATATTATCCGTACCGACCAAGGACTCCATCAGAAAATGGGATAGCGTTTCGCAGAAATATGTCGCGGTCAAAAGAGATGAAATTCGAATCATTCAAACACCTCAAATATTTAGCTTAAAGTCCTTAAGAAAAGCATTCAATCAATCCTATAATATGGAATTTACAGATGATGCCAGTGTGGTAGAGTCAACGGGTGAAACCATTCATTTAGTGGACGGAGATTATGCCAACTTAAAAATAACAACCTCTGAGGACTTAAACCTCGCGGAAAGCCTAATGAAATCTGCCTAATAAATCTATGAAAAACTTTTGGTTACGAATTGCTGAAAACATATTAAAATTTAAATTTCAGATTTTAGGAATATTAGTTGTGCTAACCTGCGCACTAGGATTTAAAGCCAGCCAAATACAACTTAGCTACGAACTAGCAAAAATACTCCCCAAATCAGACGAGCGATTCCAACTCTATGAAAACTTTAAAAGCAAATATGGCGAAGATGGCAATGTCATGGTCATTGGACTCGAAAATGACCAGATATTTTCACCCAATGAATTTGATGCTTGGCATTCGTTAACCAAAGAAATCAAAGGCCAACCAGGAATCAAAAATGTATTATCGATTACCAATTTGCCTGAAGTATATATTGATTCCGTATCAAATAAATTTTCGACTAGGCCTATTTGGGACACAACCGTGCCCACAACAAAAACTAGATTAGATAGCTTACAATATAAGTTATCCCGCTTACCCTTATTTACTGATTTTATTTTTACGAAAGATTTCAAAGTGCATCTAATGCTAATCACATTAGATCAGAAAACGATTAACAATAAAAATAGAATTCAGCTGGTCAAACATATAAAAAGTTTAGGTGATCAGTATTCTACAAAAATGGGCCATTCCGTTCATTACTCGGGTATGCCATTCATTCGAACGGAATACACGTCCCAAGTAACTAATGAGCTGGCTATCTTTTTAATCCTCGCTATTCTGGTTACTTCGGCCATCTTATTTTATTTTTTCAGATCTATTAAGGTTGTTTTCTTTGCGTTGATTGTTATTCTAGTGGGTATTGTAGCGTCACTCGCTACCATCGTTTTATTTAACTTTAAAATTACGCTACTTTCGGGCCTCATTCCTCCATTAATTGTTGTCATAGGAGTCCCTAATGTCATATTTTTATTAAACAAATACCATGAAACCTTTTTACGTACTCAAAACAAAGAGGAGTCATTGATTGAAAGTACATCTAAAATAGGTAGAACATTATTTTTGGCAAATTTGACTACATCCATTGGTTTTGGAGTATTCGCATTTACTGGATCGGGCTTATTGGTTGAATTTGGAATCGTTGCTGCGATCAATGTCATGTTTACATTTGCGATTTCAGTTTTATTAATTCCGATATTCTTTAGTTTTTTATCTCCTCCAGAGGCTAAAGATTTGGCACATTTTGAATCTCCCAAAGTGAGCAAATTTTTATTGCGCGTAGAAACTTGGGTATTCAATCATAGAAAATCCATTTATCTATTTGTCGGGTTAATCTTAGCATTTTCTATTTACGGATTAACTAAAATAAAAGCAGTAGGCTATATCGTGGACGATTTGCCCCAAGATAATGCCATATACACGGATTTGAAATTTATAGAAAAACATTTTAAAGGGGTCATGCCTTTTGAAATATCCATTGACGCACGTGAAGATGGTCGCGCATTAAGTCCAGAAATTTTAACTAAAATAAAGCGTACAGAAAAGGTGATTGCCGAATACCCAGAATTTACGCAAGGACTTTCAATTTTAACGGCTACAAAATACTTATATCAAGTATATAGAGGAGGTGATCCCAAATATTTTGTTTTGCCAAGTATCAACGAATTAAATAAATTGACCTCTTTTCAAAGCAGTTTACAAGGAAAGGATAATTTGTTTAGTGGGTTTATCGATGCCAAGAAAAGATTTACTCGGATTAGTTTTCAAATGCAAGATGCTGGCACGACAAGGACAAGAGCATTGTTTGACGAAATAAAACCTAGAATTGACAGTATCTATTTAACGGATACAGAAACAGGCGAATTTAAAAAAGAAGAAGATCCCAACATATTCATTGCCAAAATCACAGGTAATTCTGTTATCTATGCTTTTCAAACGGAATATTTGCAGGTGAATTTAATTGAAAGTACACTTTCAGCCATATTCCTGATTTGTGTTTTAATGGCCTTGTTATTTAGGAGTTGGAAAATGGTCATCATCTCCACATTGCCTAGCCTCATTCCCTTGCTTATAACAGCCGGATTAATGGGTCATTTTGGTATTGCGCTTAAACCTAGTACCATTTTGATTTTTTCAATTGCCTTTGGAATATCAAGTGATGGAACGATTTATTTCCTAACACGCTACAAGGAAGAATTTGCCAAAAACGCTTTTGATATTAAAAAATCCATCCAAATCACCATACAAAAAACGGGAGTTTCCATGTTTTATACGGCCATGATTTTATTTTTTGGATTTTTTATTTTTACCGCTTCCACATTCAAAGGAACGCAGGCTTTAGGAGTCTTAGTATCAATTACGCTTCTCATGGCTATGATTTGTAATTTAATTTTGCTTCCAGCTTTTTTGATGAGTTTGAATAAAAAAGAGGTAACTGAACTATTAGAAGATTAAATTGATGCAAAAGGAAGAAAGTATTTATACACTAGCATTTTGGCTACTATGTCTAAGTAATTTCTTGTTCTGTGCCAGTTTCTCTATGATTATCCCTGAGCTACCCGATTATTTAGCTAGCCTAGGCGGAAGAGAATATATTGGATATATTATTGCCTTATTTACGGTAACCGCAGGATTAAGCAGGCCGTTTTCAGGAAAACTAACAGATCATATCGGTCGAATTCCTGTCATGGCTTTTGGCTCCATTGTATGTTTCATTTGCGGCGGATTATATCCTTTAATTCATTCGGTTCAGGGTTTTTTAATTCTTCGATTTTTTCATGGGATGTCGACAGGCACAAAACCAACCGCCACCTCGGCTTATGTTGCCGACATCATTCCTGAATCGAAACGAGGTGAAGCACAGGGTGGTTTAGGTATTTTCACTGCCACTGGAATGTCGATAGGTCCTGTGATAGGAAGTTTTTTAGCAAAAGAATTAGGTTTGCGAGAAATGTTTTGGATATCATCTCTATTTGCCTTGTTATCCATTTTAATTTTAACAAGAATGAAGGAAACATTGCCTAAGTCAAGGAAAAAGCCAATGTCTATTTCACTCTTTAAAATAGGTTGGAAAGATGTTTTTGAACCTAAAATAATACCCGTTTTTTGTATCATGATTTTGGTTTCATTTTCCTACGGTGTAATCGTCACTTTAGTACCGGATATTTCTAAAATGATTGGATGGCATAATAAAGGCCTATATTTTACCATATTCACCTTGTCGTCTATTGGAGTTCGTGTGTTTTTTTCTAAATCATCTGACCAATATGGCCGAATTCCCGTATTATTAATTTCATCCTTCTTTTTAATTGCTTCCATGTTTTTGATGGTGCTACCATTAAGTTCAATGACTGTTATTTTATCAGGAATATTCTTTGGCATTTCATGGGGATTTAATTCTCCAACGTTAACCGCATGGACAACAGATCTGGCATCGCCCTCGCACATTGGCAGGGCTATGGCAACCATGTACATCGCCTTAGAAGCAGGAATCGGGATGGGTGCATTATTAGCCGGAGCGTTTTATAAAGGATTAGCCTCTCAAATTCAAATACCATTTTTGCTTTCTGGTATATTTGCCATCATTTCATCCTTGCTTTTAGTATATTACCGACATAATTGGTTCAAAAATGACATTTAAAGAATATTTAATTTCAAAAAAAATCGACCGGAATCTCTTTGAAAATTCAGATTCAAACTTATTTCATGCCTGGGAAAATGCGCTCAATCAAATCCACCCCTTAAGCTTTACCGAACAAAATAAATTTATCGTCAATAAAATCAGACGTAAATACCCCATTAAAGAGGATCCCTCAACTTAATTTAAATATAATAATTTCTACAAAAGATAAAACTAAGCCAATATTTCTAAACGTGATTCCCAACCATTAGATAAAAACTAGAAATTTGCATCCATAAATTTTAAAAGATAATGAAGGCAATTGAATTAGAACAATTATTTCCAAATCAGGGTCAAATCCCAGCAGAATTTGATTTAACTGAACCATTAGAACAAAAAGAATATTTGGTCAACGGTGAAATGAGAGCTTGGACAGGAAAATCGCAAGATGTTTGGTCTCCAATTTATATTAAAACTGACAAAGGTTTGGAGCAAAAAAGAATTGGGTCTTATCCTATTACGGACGCATCAGATGCCATGGAAGTTTTATATGCAGGAGTGAAAGCATATTCCAACGGCCGAGGAGAATGGCCTTCCATGACCGTTTCAAAGCGAATTGAATGTGTAGAAAAGTTTACACAAAAAATGATACAAAAGCGTAGCGAAGTGGTTAAGCTACTCATGTGGGAAATTGGAAAGTCACTGACTGACTCTCAAAAAGAATTTGACAGAACGGTTCAATACATATATGACACCATTGGTGCCTTAAAAGATATCGATAGAACTTCATCTACTTTTTTAATTGAAGAAGGAATTATAGGCCAAGTAAGAAGATCGCCTTTAGGGGTTGTTCTATGTATGGGACCATTTAATTATCCATTAAATGAAACCTTTACTACCTTAATCCCTGCTTTAATCATGGGAAATATCGTATTATTCAAACCACCAAAGCATGGTACTTTATTGCATTATCCTTTATTGGAAGCATTTAAAGACTCATTCCCTCCTGGTGTGATTAATACACTTTATGGCAGAGGTAATGCCATCATTCCTCAACTAATGGAGTCAGGAAAAATCGATGTCTTAACCTTAATCGGTTCTTCAAAAGTAGCTGATAAGTTAAAGAAAATGCATCCAAAAGTTAACAGACTGCGTGCGATTCTAGGCCTAGATGCCAAAAATGCCGCTATTGTAACCGAAAGTGCTCAATTGGACGTGGCGATTAATGAGTGCTTACTAGGTTCACTTTCTTTTAATGGTCAAAGATGTACAGCTATAAAAATCATTTTTGTTCACAAATCATTAGCCGATGCATTTAACAAAGGCTTAGCAGAAAAAATCGAAAGCCTTAAAGTAGGCATGATGTGGGATCCAGGAGTTCAAATTACTCCTTTGCCAGAACCCAACAAACCTGCCTATCTGAAAGAATTAATAGAAGATGCCAAAATGCATGGAGCATCTATTTTAAATCCACACGGAGGTGAAAACTTTAAGTCAATATTCTTCCCTGCCCTACTTTATCCTGTGAGTTCGAAGATGAAAGTTTGGCATGAAGAGCAATTTGGACCCGTGGTTCCTGTGGTTCCATTTGAGGATTTAAGTACGCCGATTGAATACATTCATGAGTCATCTCATGGCCAACAAGTAGCTATATTTGGAACAGATGTAAATCAAATCTCTGAATTAATTGATGAAACAGTAAACCAAGTGTCAAGAGTAAACATCAATTCTCAATGCCAAAGAGGACCCGATTCATTCCCTTTTACAGGAAGAAAAGATTCAGCAGAAGGAACATTGTCCGTAACAGCAGCGCTTAGATCGTTTTCGATTAGGACCGTTGTAGCTACAAAAGCAAACCAATTAAACAAGGATTTAGTCAATCAAATTGTTGAAAACCAACAATCGAATTTCTTGTCTACTCGATTTATTTTATAAGTCAAGCATGATTATAAAAAAAGCCTATAATTTATTTTATAGGCTTTTTTTATGATGTATGGTAAAATGAATTTTATAATGCAGCTCGCTGAGCTTTTGTCGGAGCATCCGTAATATATTCATCGTACGTCATCAACTTATCTAAATGGGATTTACTACCTAATTCAATAACCCGATTAGCGACTGTATTTGTCAATTCGTGGTCATGGCAAGTAAACAAAATAGTTCCTGTAAATTCAATCATTCCATTGTTAAGCGCAGTAATCGATTCCAAATCCAAGTGATTCGTAGGTTCGTCAAAGATTAATACATTAGCTCCAGATAACATCATACGCGAAAACATGCAACGTTGCTTTTCGCCTCCCGAAATTACATTTGATTTTTTTAAAGCTTCATCCCCTGAAAAAAGCATTCGGCCTAAAAATCCTCGAATAAAGCTTTCGTCCTTTTCAACGGAATATTGTCGAAGCCAATCCACTAAATTCATCGAAGCATCTTCAAAAAAAGAAGCATTGTCATTCGGCAAATACGTTTGCGTCGTGGTTACTCCCCATTTGAATTCGCCTGATTTAGGTTTTGTATTACCTGATAATATATCAAACAGAGCTGTCATGGCCAAAGAGTCTTTCGCTAAAAAAGCTACTTTATCTCCCTTATTGATCGTAAAAGAAAGATTCGTGAATAGAGGAGTTCCATCATCCGTCGTGGCAGATAATTTTTCTACACTTAATAACTGGTCTCCAGCTTCACGCTCAGGCTTAAAATTAATAAATGGATATTTACGAGAAGATGGCTTTATGTCGTCAACTTGAAGTTTATCCAACATTTTTTGTCTGGAAGTTGCCTGCTTTGATTTGGCTACATTCGCTGAAAAGCGGCGGATAAATTCTTCTAATTCCTTACGTTTCTCGTCCGTTTTTTTGTTTTGATCCGTTCTTTGGCGTAATGCTAACTGAGATGACTCATACCAAAACGTATAGGTTCCTCCGTATAATTGAATTTTACCAAAATCTAAATCTGCTATATGCGTACACACATTATCTAAAAAATGTCGATCGTGTGATACAACAATAACCGTGTTCTTGAAATTCATCAAATAACCTTCCAACCATAAAATCGAATCAATGTCGAGGTTGTTGGTCGGCTCATCCAGAAGCAAAATATCTGGATTCCCAAATAATGCTTGGGCTAAAAGCACCTTTACCTTATCTGAACCATTCACATCCTTCAAAAGTAAATGATGTAAGTCTTCTTTGATTCCTAGACCACTTAAAAGCGTTGCAGCCTCTGATTCAGCTTCCCAACCATTTAGTTCGGCAAATTCAGCTTCTAAATCAGCCGCTTTATTTCCATCCGCTTCAGAAAAATCCTCTTTTAAATAGATAGCATCCTTCTCAAGCATAATGTCATATAATCGCTTATTCCCCATGACTACCGTCTGAAGAACAGGCGTTTCCTCATATTCAAAATGATTTTGCTTTAAAATTGACATTCTCTCCCCAGGGTTCATCGAAATGCTTCCCGTTTGAGAATCAATTTCCCCTGAAAGAATTTTCAAGAAAGTAGATTTACCAGCTCCATTTGCGCCAATTAGGCCATAACAATTTCCTTCGGTAAATTTAATATTTACCTCTTCGAACAATACTCTCTTCCCAAACCTAAGGGATACATTTGATGCTTGTAACATAACATTGAATTAAATAAGGCGCAAAATTACTCATTTTGAACCTAGAAAAAAATCTTAATTTTCATTCCTTTCCCATATTTTTTTTGTTATTTCGACCTTATAGACAATTCCCATAATAGGGAATTTCAAAAGAACCTTAGATGATTGTTGACAATTCACATGTTTTTTTACAGTTTAGTGAGCTCGGGGTTCATTTGAAAAGCGAAGCCAGTCAAGAGATTGAATTAATCTCATGGGATAAGATTAAAAAAAAGGAATCAGCCTTATGGTCTAAATTAAAAATAGAAAGACATCTCGTCAACGTATTAACCATTGAAATTCTCCATTCTGATTTCCTATTGATTCCTCAAGAATATGACACACAACTATATCGGATAGGTTTTTTAGAAAAAGCATTGGGTGAAGATGCGCTGCAGGGTAAAGAGTTACACGAACAACCTGTCCATTGGATTGAATCAAATCTTGCATTTTTGATTTCGAGTGAATGGAAAGATTTTGCCTCATCCCTTTTTCCGTTAGCCAAGATACATTACCAACATATTTTAGGCGAATTACTCGCTGAAAACAAGCAAGCAAAAAGCAAAAACACTACCCAACTACATCTGTATTTACGGGGAAAATATGCGTTCATGTCGCTGTTTTATCAGGGGAAATTACAGTTGGCCAATGTATTTATTCATCAATCAACCCTAGAATTAGCCTTTTATTTACATTCCATCAGAGATTCATTTGACGTTTTGTTAAGTCGCGAAACAGTTAATATTCATAGTTCCGGGGCTGAAAGTGATGCCGCGATTCAATCATTAGCACAATACAACATCCTCATTTAATTATGGCAAATAATAAAATTGCTTTTTTTCCCGGATCCTTTGATCCTTTCACGAAAGGTCATCAGGATATTGTTTTGCGTGCCTTGCCTTTATTTGACGAAATAGTTATTGGAATTGGTCAAAATTCGAACAAAGCCCGTTACTTTTCATTGGATAAAATGAAAGCCTATATTGAACAAACATTTAAGGGTAAACCCGTTAGAGTAGTCACCTATCAGGATCTTACCGCTAACGTGGCCAAGGAAGTGGGCGCCAAATTCATCATTAGAGGGTTAAGAAATACGACTGACTTTGAATATGAAAACTCTATTTCTCAGGTAAATCGACATATCAATCCCGAATTAGAAACAGTATTTCTAATTACATCTCCCCATTTAGCTCCTATTTCGTCCACGATTATTAGGGATTTACATCGGTATGGAAGTAAGATAGATGATTATTTACCTTATGATTTAAATGGTATTTGAAGAGTAGAAAAACGCTGAATCACGTACCTGATTGAGCTATACGTGTCAGAAAGAGCTATTTTATTCATTTCAGATTGGCTTAGCCATTCCACTTTTTCTATATTTTCTTCTTTTTGGGGAATCAATTTGTGCTTCTGATTCGTATGCATAATGTACCATTTAGTTCTTTTCAAAACACGTTGGTTCTTGTGTGTATAGGTGTGGTAAGTCGTACATAATTTGAATTCTAATTTGGCCTGCACATTGCATTCCTCCTCCACTTCTCGAATAGCCGCAACTTTAAAGGATTCATTTTTCTCCAATTTCCCTTTGGGCAGATCCCATTTCCCTAATCGATAAATCCACAATAATTTATTTTCCTCGTTAATCACAACCCCTCCAGAGGCTTCAATCAGCGAATATAAGCTGATTATTTTTTGTTTGAACGCTTTTTTGTTATCTACTAAAATATACAACGAGTGAAAATCCAATTTAAATTGGTGTAAATCTTCGATGATTTTTCCCATTTGGACCAAGGAAACATTAAGCAAACAAGTGTGTCCTTTAAACTCTTTAATCTTAATTGGCTTTAATCTTGCGTCGATAATTAAATCAAAATCTTCTTTCAAAGGCAGATCATTTTTTTTAGAAAGACTAGTTATTCGAATGGGGCGATCGTCAATGAAAATTATCATGCGTACTATCTCAATTAATTTTATCAAAATTATAATTAAATAATGAAAGATGAACTGAAAAAAGTATTTTTGTAGGAAAGAAAAATAGAAAAATATTTATGGAGAATTTAAGTATTCAACAAGAGGTAGCCCAGCATTTATTACAGATCAAAGCGATCCAACTTAGGCCCGATGAACCATTTACTTGGGCTTCAGGCTGGTATTCACCTATATATTGCGATAATCGTATTTCTCTTTCATTCCCAGAAGCTAGAACTTATATCAAAAATAGCCTATCAGCCGTAATTAAAGCATACTTTTCTGATGTCGATATCATCGCCGGAGTTGCTACTGCCGGTATCGCTCAAGGCGCATTAGTGGCCGATTATCTAGACCTACCCTTTTGTTATGTAAGACCAGAGCCTAAAAAACATGGCATGGGAAACCAAATTGAAGGATCGATTCAGCCTGGTCAAAAAGTCGTTTTAATCGAAGATTTAATCTCCACAGGAGGAAGTTCTCTAAAAGCTGCTGAAGGCCTTGTAAATGCTGGAGCAAAGGTTTTAGGCATGGCTGCCATTTTTACCTATGGTTTTGATATTTCCGTTCAGAATTTCAAGAACGCCAATATCCCTTTCTACGCATTAAGTAATTACGATGTTCTGATCGATGAAGCCGTAAAGCTTAACTACATTTCAGATTCCCAATTAGTTACTTTACAAGACTGGAGATTGAATCCCAGTGAATGGAGAAAATAATTTATTTGATTACGTAGCGATGTCCAGGAAGTGCTTTTAATACCCCCTGAAATTCTAAGTTTAATAAAATAGTGGCCAATTGGCCCATATTTTTTTGAAGTTGCCAAGCAATTTCATCTAGAGGAATTTCCCCTTTTTTATGAATCAGTGAAAGCACTTCTGATTCCTCAACTGTATATCGATTCCATTGCAAGTTTTTATTCCGATGTATGATATCTCCAGATAATTCCCAATTCAAGTGCGCGCACAAGTGATTCCAATCCGTGTAAATATTGGCTTTATGCTTTTGAATTAACAGATTGCAGCCCTCAGAAAATAATTTATCAAGATTCCCTGGAACCGCAAATACCTCCCTATTGTAGTTATTTGCATAATCTGCGGTAATTAATGCTCCTCCTTTTTCGGCAGCTTCAACTACCAAGGTGGCATCGGACATTCCGGCAATGATTCGATTACGCAAGGGGAAAAAACGGGCATCCGGCTTTTGACGCAAAGGATATTCTGACAAAATACCGCCCGTTTCAATTATCTCGTTGACATATTTCTGATGTGAGTTCGGATAAATCCAATTAAATCCACCCGCTAAAACAGCTACTGTATTAATCTTAGCATTCAGGCATGCCTTATGTAAAGCAATATCAATCCCATAAGCTAAGCCACTCACAAAGGTAATTCCTTGGCCTACCGAATCTTTGACTAAATCGGAGGTTACTCTTTTTCCATATTCAGTGGCTTTTCGAGTACCCACAACCGCTAAGATTTTCTCAGCATTTAAATCTTGATTTCCTTTCCAATACAACAAAATGGGCGAATCAAAAATCTGCTTTAAGCGATTGGGAAAATCGAGGTCAGTGTAAAATAATATTTGGGTGTGTTCTCGTTGGCAGTCTAACCAATTAGATTCTGCCTGTGCAACTAATCCCGATTGATTAACGGCGGCAGCCAAAACAGGACCTATGTGAGGAATTTTTAATAATTGAGATCGGGTCGATTTGAAAATATCTCTCGCCGTTCCCATGTAGGACATGAGCCTTCTTGAGTTAATGACGCCTATTTGTGGAATAATAGATAAGGCTATTTGGTAAATTTTCTCTTCTTCAGTGGTAGGCATATTTAGTAAATTATGCCTCAATCTACACTCTTTTTATTCCAATTGATCGGAAAAAGACTTTAAAAAATTACGAATATCAGTAAGCTGATTAATTACAACTTGATTGGGATTTATTGGATTTCCTTTGCTATTTAATGCTAACTTAGCCCCTTCTAACGTCATTCCTTTTACCTCAATTAAATCATACAGCACTTCAATTTTTTGAATATCCACAGCTGAATACTTTCTAGCGCCTGTGGATTTGCGCTTTGGTAAAAGATGTGGAAATTGAGATTCCCAATATCTTAATTTAGACGTGTTAAGATTAAATCGGTCTGCAACTTCAGAAATAGAATAATAAAGTTTTTCGTATTCCATAGCGTAAAATAAAGAAAGCTTGCAACAGGGAATTCATTAATTCGAATAAAAAAAACTAATTTTGCAATTCCTGTAAACAAAAGTAAACAGGTACAAGTAAAATACCCATTAATTTACAAAATAAAAGCAATGACCTCATCTGAGATCCGCCAACAATTTCTAGATTTTTTCGCTTCAAAAGGACATTTAATTGTCCCATCGGCTCCATTAATTGCAAAGAACGATCCTACTCTGTTATTTAATAATTCCGGAATGGCTCAATTCAAGGATTTTTTCCTTGGAAATGGAACACCTCCGTCCAAAAGAATTGCCGATACGCAAAAATGTCTTCGGGTTTCAGGAAAGCATAATGACCTTGAAGATGTAGGTTTTGACACCTATCACCATACCATGTTTGAAATGCTGGGCAATTGGTCCTTCGGTGATTATTTCAAAAAAGAAGCATTAACCTGGTCATGGGAGCTATTAACAGAGGTTTTTAAATTACCCAAAGATCGAATTTACGTATCTGTTTTTGAAGGAGATAAGAAAGATGGCGTGCCTTTCGATCAGGAGGCATTTGATCTTTGGAAAAATATCGTGGGAGAAGACCGAATTATCTTTGGAAATAAAAAAGATAATTTCTGGGAAATGGGAGAAACAGGGCCCTGCGGACCTTGTTCTGAGATACATATTGATTTAAGAGATCAAGCAGATGTAGATACAATTTCAGGAAAAACATTAGTGAATGCCGATCATCCTCAGGTAGTTGAGATCTGGAATAACGTTTTTATGCAATTCGAAAGAATGGCTGACGGTTCACTCGTACCTCTCCCGTCTAAGCATGTGGACACAGGTATGGGTTTTGAACGCTTATGTATGGCGATTCAAGGTAAGCAATCGAATTACGATACAGATGTTTTTCAAGGCACCATAGAAATACTTGCAGAGAAATTTGGTCAAAAATATGGGGAGTCCAAATGGCCAGACATTGCAATGCGCGTCATTGCGGATCACATTAGGGCGATTGCATTTTGTATTGCGGATGGCCAACTACCCTCCAATACGAAGGCTGGTTACGTCATTAGGCGTATTTTACGTCGGGCAGTAAGGTATGGTTACACCTATTTGAATTTCAAAGAACCCTTTTTGCACTTATTAATTCCTTCGTTAGCCCAACAATTTAAAGGAGTTTTTGACGAATTAATTGCCCAAGAAGCTTTTGTAGCCAAAGTGATTTATGAGGAAGAATTATCTTTTTTAAGAACCTTGTCTTCAGGCCTAATTCGATTAGATAATCTGATGGAAAAAGCTCAATCCAATAAAATTAAAGTACTCAGTGGAGAAGAAGTCTTTGAATTAAATGACACGTATGGGTTTCCGATCGATTTAACCGCGCTAATTGCCCGAGAAAATGGTATGGACATAGATGAAGCTGGATATAATCAAGCACTCCAAGCACAGAAATTGAGATCTAGGAAAGATGCGGGTGCAAGCGCAGAAGATTGGGTATTTGTCCATGATGGAGATGAGGTATCGTTTGTTGGCTACGATGAAACAAAAGTCGATACACGAATTATAAAGTATCAAAAAACTCAAAATAAATCAGGTTTACAATATAAAGTAGTCCTGGAAACCACTCCTTTTTATGCAGAATCAGGGGGACAAGTAGGTGATTCAGGCTATTTGCATTTTTCTTCCGGGAAGAAAATTCAAGTCCTAGATACCAAAAAAGAGAATGATTTAATTGTTCATTTGGTCACTGATTCGGGTATCGAGCAGGTTATCAATGAAGAATTATCTGCCGAAATAGATGTCAGCCGACGTAGAGTTATTACTCAAAATCATAGTTCAACGCACTTATTGCAAGCTGCTCTTCAGGGCATTTTAGGGAAGCATGTGGGCCAAAAAGGAAGTTTGGTAAATGAGGAAATTTTAAGATTCGATTTTTCGCATTTTCAAAAGGTAAGTGATGAGGAAATCAAGCAAATTGAATCCATCGTCAATGCAAAAATTGCTGAAAATATCCCACTGCTAGAAGAAAGAAATGTACCTATTGCCCAAGCAAAAGATAAGGGAGCTATGGCGTTATTTGGTGAAAAATATGGGGATTTTGTCCGTGTGATCACCTTTGATAAAAACTTTTCAGTGGAACTTTGTGGAGGTACGCATGTACCGTCAACAGGCGAAATCGGTTTATTTAAGATTATTTCAGAAAGTTCAGTGGCCACAGGAGTTCGCCGAATAGAAGCGATTACTTCCAAAAAAGCATACGAATTACTCAGTACACAAGAACAAATTTTAGATGAAATAGACCAATTACTTAAGTCTCCAAAAGACTTAGTTAAGGCCGTTGGCCAATTGATCGAACAAAACACAAGTCTTCAAAAATCCATCTCTGCCTATCAGAATAAGGAAGTCGGCGATGTAAGGCAATCTTTAAAGTCCCAAATTCAAAATAAGGATGGTATTGATTATATCATTCAGCAAGTTGAAATTCCTACGGCGGATGCGCTGAAAAACTTAGCCTTTGAATTACAGTCGGAGAGCAATTCTACTTTTTGCTTCTTAGCGGCTGAAATTGACGGAAAAGCCAGTTTAGTTCTTGCTATTTCTAAAGAATTGACAGAAAAGAAATCATTAAATGCAGGTACTATTATTCGCGAACTAGCCAAAGAAGTTCAAGGCGGAGGCGGAGGCCAAGCATTTTTAGCTACAGCAGGTGGGCAAAACCCGAGCGGAATTAAGGCTGCTTTAAAATTAGCGTTAACGTATTTATAAACATGAATTCAGCGATCCCATGGATGTCATTTGAGCAGGTTTGCTCTACCATGGATGAAATGGGAAAAAGCAATAATCCATTCCTATTTTTCGTGGATTATAAAGCTGAATCGGGTTGGATTGGAACTCCCAGCGAAGCCCAAACATTAGGGATAAAGTACGAAATAGGATCAAATAAAATTGCAGCAAAGTCTGAAAGCAAACCTATTTTCAATAAAACCCCCATTTCAGAAGCAAGTTATCTTGATAAATTCAATCAAGTACAAAGAGCCATCCAACGGGGTGATTCTTTTTTAATCAATCTAACCGCGCCTACTCAAATTGAGACCAATTTGAGTATTGAGGAAATTTATTTGATTGCTCAAGCACGATATAAACTATTAGTTCCTGAGTTCTTTACTGTATTTTCACCCGAATGCTTTATTAAGATTGAGGAGAATAAAATAAAATCATTCCCAATGAAGGGGACTTTGGCCGTGGCGAATCATTCAAGCCCTGAAAATTTAATTAATGATGTTAAAGAACAGGCAGAACATGCGACCATTGTAGACCTTATTCGAAACGACTTAAGCCAAGTAGCCTTCCCCATCCAAGTGGAAAAATATAAGTTTATCGATCAAGTAAAAACCCATGAAGGTGATTTATGGCAAATGTCATCCTTAATCTCCGGAGAATTATTAGATGAATTTAAAGGGCATTTTGGGAAAGTATTAACTCAATTATTGCCCGCTGGATCAATCTCTGGCGCTCCCAAAACCTCTACATTAAAGATCATAAACGAAGTGGAAGACTATCCAAGAGGTTTTTACACTGGAATCATGGGACTGTTCGACGGACATTTATTTGATTCTGGAGTCATGATTAGGTATATTGAAACATCGGAAAACAAAATGACCTATAAAAGTGGTGGGGGAATTACGGTTTTCTCGGACGCCAAAAAAGAATATCAAGAATTAATTCAAAAAGTATATTTACCCTTTTAATATGTTTTCATTTTTAGAAACAATATGTATTGAAAATGGCCTATTGAAAAATTTGCCTTACCACCAAAAAAGGGTTAACGAAACCTTTGAATCCATTTATCCAGATCAACTTCCATTTGACTTAAGTGAGGCACTATCCAAACAAAATATTCCCTCCAGCGGCATTTACAGACTACGCGTTATTTACGAAGAGCAAATAAAGTCCATTGAATTTATACCCTATCAAGAGAAAAAAATAGCCTCTTTTAAGATCATAAATACCGGCGAATTCGACTACGGTTTTAAATGGGCAGACCGATCTTATTTTGAACATACCCTAATAGAAAACAAAGAGGTAGACGAAGTGATATTTGAGTTAGATGGAAAAATTCAAGATTGTACCATAGCCAATCTCGCTTTTTTGAAAAAGGGAATATGGTATACGCCTAAAAATCCCTTGCATTGGGGCACCACACGCGCTCGATTAATTGACGAAAATAAAATTCAGGAAACTGATATTTTTTTAGATGAATTATCTAGCTACTCCCATATTTGCTTGATTAACGTTTTTAGGGAATTGAGTTTAGCTAAATCACTTTCGGTTTCAGCTGCTATTTTGTAAATTCGTTTAATCCAACAAAATGAGCTCAAGCAAAAGTCCTTCTTTTTTATTGCATCAAAAATTTCCTTTTGAGCCCACACCCTCCCAAGTCCAACTATTTGAAAAATTAAGTGGATTTATCTTGAATCAAGATGAATGGGCTCCCTTAACTTTTATTATTAAAGGGTATGCAGGAACTGGAAAGACAACGGTTATATCGACCTTAATCAAAGTGCTAGGTTCATTCGAATATAAGACTCAATTAATTGCTCCTACGGGTAGGGCGGCGAAGGTGATGGCCAATTATTCAAAGAAAAAAGCCAGTACTATACACAAAAAAATCTATCGCCAAGTAAGTAATCCGAGTTCAGGGTCACTTATTTTCCAACGTATGAATAATTATGCCACGAACACAGTATTTATTGTGGATGAGGCCTCTATGATTACAGATGAAGCCGAGTTTGGTTTCAATAGTCTATTGACCGATTTAATTGAATATGTATTTACCAATCCTGAGAATGGTCATAATGGGAATAAACTCATTTTTGTGGGTGACACGGCCCAACTTCCTCCCGTGGGTAAATCGCTTTCTCCAGCCTTATCCAAAGACTATATTAGCCAAGAATTTCACATGGAGGTTATGGAGCATGAATTAATCGATGTGATGCGCCAAGATTCGCAATCTGGGATTCTATATAATGCCACAGCACTACGCCTACTATTAAACGAAAAATCAACTCAAATAAAGTTCAATACAGCTTCTTTCAAAGATTTCTTTCGAATGACCGGTGAAAAAATGGAAGATGGCATGCACTATGCATTTCGGAAATTTGGCAAAGAAAATACAATTCTTTTAACGCGATCCAATAAAAGCGCTGTGATGTACAATCAATTTGTCAGGCGAACCATTTTATATCAAGAAGATGAAATTTCGAGTGGTGATTTACTCATGATTGTGCGTAATAATTACCATTGGTTAGACGAAGACTCCCACGCTGGATTTTTAGCGAATGGTGATTTTGTGGAAGTGATGAAAATCAAAAAGGAAGAAGACATGCACGGTTTTCGATTTTTACAAGTGTCTTTAAGGCTTTGTGATTATGAGGAACATCCTGAAGTTGAGGCAAAAATTTTATTAGACACCTTACATTCCTCGGAATCCGCTCTAGGAAAAGATGGCAATAAGAAATTGTATGATTCCGTTTGCAATGATTATGCCCATATCACCAAAAAGAAAGAGCGAACTGAAGCGATCAAAAAAGATCCCTATTTAAACGCATTGCAAGTAAAATTCGCATATGCATTAACGTGCCATAAATCTCAAGGTGGTCAGTGGGGCGCTGTTTTTGTAGATCAAGGATATTTAAAAGAGGAACAAATCGACGCGGAATATATTCGATGGCTATATACGGCGATTACCCGATCAACCCATGAGCTGTTTTTGGTCAATTTCCATGAGCGATTTTTTGACTAAATCTTTGTTTTGGCAATAGACCTATTCATCTCAGCTTGCAACAATTAGAACTCTTGAAAATCAAAGGGTTGAAATTTTGGGAATTATAAATTAAACGAAGCGGCCAAACCAGGATGGAATAATTTTCCATCGTAGATCGTCAATCCTTTATTTAATGCTTCATTCGACGTGCTGGCATCTTGCCAACCTAAATTAGCTAGCAATTGAATATAAGGCAAAGTGGCCTGAGTTAAGGCTAAAGTAGACGTTTGTGGCACAGCACCCGGCATATTCGCCACACAATAATGTAAGATCCCGTCGATTTTATACACAGGATTTTCGTGTGTGGTAGGCTTACACGTTTCGATACAACCTCCTTGGTCCACCGCCACATCCACCAAAACGGTCCCTAATTCCATTTTCCTTAAATCTTCCTTTTTAATTAATTGGGGTGCTTTTGATCCATGCAACAAAACAGCTCCAATCAATAAATCCACATGAGGAAAATGACTCTGAATGGCATAAGAAGTAGCAAATTGTGTGTGAACATTCGCTGGTAAAATCTCATCTAAATACCGTAAACGGGATAAATTAGTATCCATTATGGTTACATTGGCTCCTAAACCAGCAGCCATTTTTGCCGCTTGCGTGCCCACAACTCCCCCTCCTAAAATTAAAACATGGGCTGGCTGGACTCCTGGTACACCGCCCAACATCTTTCCCTTTCCACCCTGTGGCTTTCCTAAATAATAGGCACCCACTTGGACCGCCATACGACCAGCCACCTCCGACATTGGAATTAAAAGGGGTAATGTTCGATCAGCTAACTCCACAGATTCATAAGCAAAGCAAATGGACTTTGACCTAAGCATTGCCTCAATTAATTCACGTGAAGCGGCAAAATGGAAATAGGTGAAAATGATTTGACCCTTTTTGATTAAATCATATTCAGCGGCAAGAGGCTCTTTAACTTTTACAATTAGATCTGCAGCAGCATAAACTTCTGCCGCGGTGTGCAATATATGGGCACCTTCATGAAGATACATTTCATTTGTGAATCCAGAACCTAAACCCGCATTCGTTTCTATCCAAATTTGATGACCATCTTTTTGTAACGCATGAACTCCTGCCGGGCTTAGGCCAACACGGAACTCTTGATTTTTTATTTCCTTAGGGATGCCAATATTCATAATTTCAGGGTAAAATAGAAAAGCCAACGAACTAGATTCGCTGGCCTTTTCCAATGATGAAGAATAATAGATTGCAAATATATAGTAAACAATAAAATATTTTGTGTTAATTCATTTAATAAGTAAATAAACTGAAATTTATCATAATTATCAGAAAATATTACTAATATTAGGATTATTTATTTCAAAAAACAGAAAAGATTATGGCCATTAAATCCGCTTTAGATGCTTTGGATATTAAAATTTTGAAAATTTTACAGAATAATAGCCAACATACCCTTAAAGATATCGCTGAACAGGTTAATTTATCGTTGAGTCCAACACATGACCGAATAAAGCGATTAGAAATGGATAATTACATCAAAGGATATGTAGGAATCTTGAATCGTAAAAAGTTGAATTTGGGATTAATGGTGCATTGCCAAGTAACCTTAGAGAAGCAAAATAGGAGTAATTTCTCTGAATTTGAGCAATCTATCAAAGAGTTTCCTGAGGTAATATCATGTCATTTGGTTTCAGGAAACTTTGATTACTATTTGAATGTGATTAGTGAAGATGTGGAGAGTTATAACCGTTTTTATCAAGGAAAACTAGCTGTTCTACCCTCTGTGGCCCATATTAGTTCATTATTTGTGATGGATGAAATTAAAACAACGACATCACTTCCCTTGTAAATATTTCGTATCTTTGTCCACCTTTTATGGGGTCGACCGGTTTTGACAGCTTTAGCAGTCTGGTTGTAAGCACGTCGGGAGTTGTAGGCATTTCCTGTTAAAAAAACCTTCGAATTATAGCTGGCAATACACAGTATGCCATGGCTGCCTAATCTGATAGATTAGACAATTTGCCATCGTCCGGCCTCTTCCAAACTCTGCCGAGGAGGACTTCTGGGCGTCGACATGCAGAGTCGATCATTAAGATTTTACTAATTAATGATTAGTACCCAGTAAATAAGTGTTAGGTAAGGTCTGATTTGAACCTATTTAGCATCGAAAATTAATCAAATCTAAACGTGTAGAAGGCAATTTTACTCTAGGTTTGGACGAGGGTTCGAATCCCTCCGACTCCACAAGTTGTAACAATCCTAAAAGATTTAGGCGCTCGGCCCGGTGAAAATCCGGGCTTCGCTTAAACAAAACATCCCAAACATGCAAATATATAAAGTACAATGATTTATCTAAAGGTAGCCTTATATTTTTTATAAG
>SXGQ01273648.1_pt1 | contig 74616 bp, 84 predicted proteins | sample 3178371 | NCBI WGS metagenome assembly SXGQ01 (sample SAMN11356859, study PRJNA531348) | freshwater metagenome | isolation source: freshwater sample F1-20 | place: China: Fuxian Lake, Yuxi | collected 2017-12-25 | reverse complement strand
GTCCTTATGGACCAGAAGTTTACAACATAAACTTTTCTTTAAAATATTCGGTTGATCCTTGTTCAACAAATGTTTTAAGTTCACCTAGTTGTCCAGGTTACCTGTCAGCAATCAACACATTGACACCGGCAACAACAACTGCACAAACTGCGCCAGTAAATACGATAACAACTTTACCAATCGTTGCAGATACACCTTCGGCTGAAGTCAAGGTAGACGCAGGTGGTGTTCAAGTTTCTACTACAGGTTCAATCAGTGCACCAGACAATATTCCACAATCCGTAAAAGATTCTCAGAAGACGGAAGAAAACAAGCCAGCACCAAACATGAATTTAATAATGAGTGTTGTAAGACAGGTGCAGGCGAATGATAGAGCAACACAACAGGCGGCTGTTCAAAATGCATTACAAGAAGTATCAAATGCGATTGCAAATGCACAAGAACAAACAAATATGGTAATAGCAAGCAATCAAAGAACAAATGAGAGATTACAACAAGAAATTTCTACATCAGTTGTCAATTCAAACAGTGTTGTAAATATTACAACACAAGTTCAAAGAACTACCGAAGCACCAACACAACCTGCACAAATAATTCAAACACAATTACCAAAAGTTGATTATTCTCTTTCTTCTACAATACCGACACCAGCTACAATTACTGTAAATAGGGTTGAACAAAAGAATGTTGAAATGGAATCAACACAACAGTCTAATGTTATGGGGTTAAACAGCCCAATTAATAATATACTACAACAACGAATGAATATTGATAACACAAATGTAGATCAACCAACTGAAACGGTAAAAGGCAATGTGCAACCGAATGAATTAGCTGGCAATATTGACATAGCATCAATCGCAGTTAATCCAGCAGGATTTGCTGCTTATACAAGTTTAACTATCAAGGATGGTCAGTTATACAAACCTGAGGAGATTTATAAGAACCAAGTGACTGTGGATAATGCTAGAGCATTGAGACAACTATCTTCGGATAGATTGCATCAGGAAATGGTCAATCAACAATTTAATAGATAAATTCATGGCAACAACAGCATTTGTGGTAGGTTTTTTCACCGCAATGGGATGGTGGTCTGCAAATAAATTTATACAAATAGTTATAGAAAAACCTGTGATAACGATAGAACAAAAAAATATTGAAAAAGGAAACAAGGATGACGGAACAAATTAAAGACGTTAACAAGAAAGTTGACGAATTAGAAGCGGCAGCTAAGAAGTACGCAAGTAAAGATACCGTTATTAGTATTGGTGGTTATGAGTTTACACCAGCAAAATTAATGGTTGCATTTACTTTGGTGTCATCAGCCCTTGGTGGTCTTTATGGTGCGTTTGAAGTGTACAAAGACTATCAGGGTATGAAGAAAAAGATAGCGGAATATATTGCACCAGATTTGTCTGAATTTGATAAACGATTGGCTGTTATTGAAGAAAATAGTGCCAAAACTTCAGACTATACAAGAGACATTAAGAATGATTTAAAGAATGATATTCGTAGAAACGAATCTGTCACAGAACAGATTGAACGAGGTGTAAAACAGGCACAGCGAGAAACTGAAACAGAAATGCGTCAAGCCCGAAAAGATATTCGTGAAGATTTAGAAAAAGCAAGAGGTGAAGTTGCTTCAATACGTAAAGAAGTGGCGGATGCTCGCCGTGAAATTTCCAGAGAAGTGGACTCAACAAAGAAAGAAATTGCCAAAGAAGTTGACACCATGAAAAGAGAAGTCAATGGTCGAGTTGAAACATTGAAAAAAGAAGTTGACCAAAAAATACAAAAAGCAATTGACAATCCTTTAGCTAACAAATGATTTATGAAATTGTATTATTATACAATTTGAATTTTTTAAAACCGGAATACGAATGTGTTCGATGGTCTTGGACAGGAGATGTTTATGATAGAAAGGTTGTTTGTTTAGTTTGGAAGAAAAATACAAAAGAAGAAAAAAAGAAAGATAAAAAATGATTGACCCAATAACAGCATTAGCAGGAATACAATCGGCTGTTGCTCTAATAAAAAAAGTATCAAAGACAGTGGACGATGTTGCCTCTTTGGGTCCTGTTTTGGGAAAATATTTTGATGCAAAAAATAATGCAACAAAGGCAGCGCACCAAGTCAAAAATAATGGCAAAAAATCTAACATGGCCATCGCTATTGAAATAGAAATGGCTTTGCATCAAGCAGAAGAATTTGAAAAACAATTGCAGTTGTTGTTTATGCAATCTGGTAAAATTGATGTTTGGAATAAAATTAAAGCAAGGTCTTTTGCTCTTGATGTTGAAGAAGCTCATCAAGCAAGAAAAGATAAAGAAGAAAAAAAGAGAAAAAAACAAGAATTGGAAGAAGCCATAGAAATTTTAATTGGTGTTGCTTTTATAATTGTTATATTAATTGGCTTAGGTTGGGGATTCTTCGAAATTGTAGAATATTGTCAAAAAAATAAATGTGGTTAAAAAACAACAAATAGTTGACTGGAAAAAAGTAATACTTTTGTAGCACTTGACAACTTCTAGAAAACCTGTAGAATAACTCTTGTTCAGTTGATAAGGAGTTACCAAATGGCTTACGTGTCCCAAGAAACCAAAGCAAAAATTGTTGCTGCTGTTAAACCTGTTCTGAAAAAATACGGACTGAAAGCGACCTTTGCGGTTCGCAATCATTCTACAATTTCAGTAACTATCAAATCCGGCAAAATCGATTTTGTTGAGAATTATATTGCCACTGATGCTAATGTTTTGCACGGTCGCAAAATGGCTCAAAACCAAATTGATTATATTCGTAAGAATCAAACGGTTGATGTAAATCCTTATTGGTTTCATGAGCATTTTTCTGGCAAAGCCAAAGCGGCTCTAACGGAAATTTTCGCCGCAATAAAAAAAGGCGGTTCTTGGTATGATAACTCGGATATTCAAACCGACTATTTTAATACCGCATTCTATATGGATGTAAATATTGGTAAGTGGAACAAGCCCTACCTAATGGAATGAAAAGATATGCGGTTATTGCCGGTGAGAAAATCATCGGCGTATTCTACATAAAAAAATGCGCCGAGGTTTATGCAGCAGGTTTAAAGAATGCCGTAATTCAAATAATAATAATTTAAGGCTAATATGCAAGGTATAGTAATATTCATGACCAGCGATGGCTATCGTGTTTCTGTTGTAGAAAATTATGAATCTCTTTTTGACGGGTATGCTACCGACATGGTAAAGTATATAAACCTACAAAATTTCAAAAAAGTTTTCGGTAACTGTAAGTCTATGACCGAGTTGGAGGCGCGAGGTATTGCCTCATCAATGGCACAAGCGTATAATGAACTGCCGGATGGTATTCGAACGTTGACTACATACCGTAAATACAGTTTTGAGGATATAATGAATGGCAAGGCTTCCGAAAATACTTGAACCAAAATATGAAGGCACAATGACCAACTTGCAATTGGTTGATGCGCTAAACTGGTATCACCAGAATCAAGAACCAAAAGACGCACAAAGATATCTTTCTGAGTACGCAAAAAAGAATAAAATCTCAGGTCGTGTCGATACTTCTAAAAGTTATCTGACACTGGCCTGGCTTTGCCGTTTGGTTTCGAACGGTAATAATGTTGGCTCCTCTGTTATTCTTAAAATGAAGAATGAATTACCAACACTGATGGAAAAGGAACAAGCTGAGGTTGTTGTGAATGCTGCTCCTGTTGTCTCTATACAGGAACGAGTACGTGAAAAAGTTTCAGAAATTGCCGGAGAACTTGAAGGCTCGATTGATGACTACATCACCGAAGGTTTTAAAGATGCTCGGTCTCCTTTGTCATTAATGCAAGACCGCACCAAAGGTATGCACGCCGCCAAGATTGTTGAAATTTTCAAAAAACGTAGGTCTGAGTTTGATGAAGTTCTACACACAACCGACAAAGAACTGAAAGAAGCCTATTCACAATTTAACAAAACTCAATTGAAAAAACTTGTTGCATACTGTGATTTAATTATCACCGATGCAATGAAGATTGCAGGTGAAGCTAAGGCTACCCGCAAGCCACGAAAACGCAAGCAAAAAAGTCCTGACCAACTTATTACAAAGCTGCAATTCTGCCAAACCTCGGATGAGTTTGGTATTTCCTCTATTAAACCTAGGGAAATTGTCGGCGCAATGCAATTGTGGGTATTCAATATTAAGACCAAGAAGATTGGTGTTTATCACGCTGAGGACGCCTCTGGTCTGTCCGTTAAAGGTTCTTCTCTGATAGGATATTCAGAAATGAAGTCCGTTTCAAAGACGGCAAGAAAGCCACAAGAGGCCTTGACAAGTGCTACAAAAGGTGGTAAGATTATACTTAAAAATCTTTTGAGTAATTTGACTACAAAAGAGTCTGCTCTAAACGGCAGAATAAACAAAGACACACTTCTATTGAGAGTTTTATAATGTTAATTTTTGACTTTAACCAAGTTGTCATTGCCAACTTGATGGAACAAATTGGTTCCTCCCGCGAGCCCGTGGAAGAAGGACTTGTTCGCCACATGATTCTCAATACCATTCGTGCAAACATTCGAAAGTTCCGCGAATATGGTGAGGTTGTAATTGCCTGTGATGGTCAACACTACTGGCGCCGCGATGTTTTTCCTTTCTACAAATCCAATCGTAAGAAAAACCGCGATTCGTCCGGTCATGACTGGCAATCTATCTTTGATTGCATGAAAAAGATTCGTGAAGAATTGAAACAACATTCACCATATAAAGTTATTGAAGCCACTGGTGCGGAAGCTGATGATATCATCGGCACTCTTTGCTATGTGTATGGCAAACATGAAAAGATTATGATTCTGTCTAGCGACAAAGATTTTGTTCAGCTACAAACAAATCCTAATATCAAACAGTATTCACCAACACTGAAAAAGTTTATCAAAGCCGACGACCCTATTCGGCAATTGAATGAATTGATTGTTCGTGGTGACACCGGCGATGGCATTCCTAACATTCTTTCTCCAGACAACTCAATTGCTGATGGTATTCGCCAAAAGCCTATTACTAAAAAGTTTCTTGAAGAAGTTCTCGTTAAAGCTGAAGGCACACTAGGTGAATCTCTTACCCGCAATTGGGACCGTAATCGTCAATTGATTGACTTGAATATGATTCCAGATAATATCTCGAAAAGTATCCTAGATACATATGTGGACACTAAACCCGCGAACAGGCAACAGTTCATGAATTATATGATTGCCAATCGCCTAAAGAATCTTTTAGAGGTAATCGATGAATTCTGATTTGTTTTTTGAGATATTTGAAAAGTTTGAAAAGGCTGAGAAAAGAGCCGACAAAATCGAGGTCTTGCGTAAAAGTGCAGATGCGAATTTTATCGAGTTCTTGATGCTCGCATTTCATCCTAAAATTGAGTTTGATGTGGAGATTCCCGAATTTAAACCGTCAAATGACCCTGCTGGTTTAAATTATTTATACCTTCACTCAGAGGTACGAAAGCTTTATCGGTTCATTAAGAATCATCCGAATCGTTCATCAAACTTGGCACCCAAACGACAAAAAGAACTTTTATTGCAGGTTCTTGAGGGACTACACAGAAGAGAAGCGGAACTTCTGGTTAGATGTATTAAAAAAGATTTGAGAATTCCTTTTCTGACGCCTAAACTCATCCGTGAGGCTTTCCCTGAAATAAATTTGGGAGAATAATAATGCTTGATAGTGGTAAAGGTAGCAGTCCAAGGCCTTTCAGTGTTTCGAATGAAGAATATGCAAAAAGGTGGGATTTGATTTTTGGTCGTGATTTAGATGAGAAAGAAAAAGATGAAAGTTGCAGTGGTGACACCGACAATAGGAACGGAATATCTGAGCAAGTGTCTGAAGTCGGTCGACAATCAAACGTATGAAAATTTGACGCATTATATTTTTATTGACGGTAAAGAACATGAGAAAAATGTTTGGCATCAACTTGAAGGTGCATCCAAGGTAAAAACTGTTCGACTAGAGGAAAACATCGGCAAAGGCTGGTACGGTCATCGTGTGTATGCCGCTTGCAGTTTCTTGGTCAATGCTGATATAATCTGCTATCTTGATGAAGACAATTGGATTGAACCTAATCATGTCAAAAATTTAGTGAACGTGATTAAACTCGGAAACGATTGGGCGTATTCGTTGAGGAAAATTTTTGATAAAGAAGGAAACTATCTCTGTGACGACAATTGCGAATCTCTTGGTAAATGGCCGGTATATTTTGATGAGAACGTCAATCACATTGACACTTCAAGTTTTGCCGTTAAGCGTGATGCTGCTATTCGTATCGGTCATTCTTGGTATGGACAGTGGGGTGCTGATAGACAATTTTTTCACAACCTTGCAAAGCATTTTTCAAAATATGATTGCAGTCGTGAACACTCACTATGTTATCGTCTAGACGGAAATACAAATTCTGTAAAGCATGAATTCTTCGACCAAGGTAACATGGTCATGAGTAAAAAATATAATGGAAGATACCCATGGAAAATAAAAGAGGAACGGCTTTGGTCACCGGGGTCGCCGGTTACCTTGGTGCTCACCTAAGCAAAAGACTGAAACAGGAAGGTTGGTATGTCATTGGTATTGACATTCAACAACCAACACACGCAAATTTTAATCGATTTTATCGAGTAAATGTATTGGATTTCAATGCATTAGAAGAAATCTTTCATAATTTGAAGATTGACATTGTGTTTCATCTTGCCGGACTTATTGAAGTTGGAAAATCATTCGAACACCCAACTCAATTTTGGGAAAATAATGTTGGTGGTACCGTTCGTGTATTGGCTGCGATGAAACGGCATCATTGCGATAAAATTATTTTTTCATCAACAGCAGGACTTTATTGTGCCGGCGCAATTCCTATTGTAGAAGATGAAGCCATCATCAACAACAATCCTTATGCTAACAGTAAACACGCTTGCGAAATGGCCATCGAAGATTCTGGCATTCAGCACGTTATCTTCCGTTATTTTAACCTTGCAGGCTCTGGTGGTGATGTTGGTGAGGATCATCAACCAGAAACACATTTGATTCCGAGAATTCTCCAAAATCTAAATAGTTTTGAAATCTATGGAGATGATTACAATACTCCTGATGGAACTTGTGTTCGTGATTATGTTCATGTTGAAGATGTAGTTGATGCACATATCGAAGCAATCGAATATCTTGAAAAAGATAAACCTTCAGAAACTATTAATTTGGGTGCCGGCGTAGGTTACAGTGTAAAAGAAATCATTCAGACAATAGAAAAGGTCACTTTTAAAAAAGTAAACTACATAATTTCTCCACGCAGGCACGGAGACCCAGAATTTCTAGTTGCATCCATCGAAAAAGCGAAAATACTTTTAAATTATTCACCAAAACATGACATCACCTCTATCATCCAAAGCGCCTTTGAATGGGAGAAAAAACGGAATAGACTCTGATAGAGACTTACCGCTTCCTGTTCAAGATATTTACGATAACACATTTTTAAAAAATCATGTTCATTTTCTCAGTGGTGACATTGAAGAACAAAATATTTTAAAAACTATACAATGGATAATCTATGAAAATGCTCTTAGTGGCGCATCAGGTGAATCTCAGACTTTGCAACTTTATGTCAATTCTACCGGTGGTGATTTGTATCACGCATTGGGTCTTATTGACATGATGAGATTGAGCAAAAATCCTATACAAACAATTGGTGTCGGTGCCATCATGTCTGCTGCATTTTTAATTTTTTCATCCGGACAAAAAGGTCACCGATACATTACAAAAAATTGCAGTATCATGTGCCATCAATATTCAGACACATATGAGGGAAAACATCACGATTTGAAATCTTTTTCTAAAGAGGCTGAAATGACAAACGAAAGGATGTTAAGAGTTTTACAAGATGCATCCGGTCTTTCAAGCCGTGAAGTAAAGAAAAAATTATTGACACCAAGTGATATTTGGCTTTCAGCCGAAGAACTTGTTAAATTAGGTATCGCAGACCACATACTTTAAAGGAGGTTTATTTAAAAACAAATATGATAGGTGCGATTAAAGTAGAGAGAGTAGCCAAAACAAAGTTCCGTAAAAGGGACGAAAAAAATGATTACAACACAAACGGCGGCAAAAAGAAAAAACACCACGATAAAAGTTATTATCGTTTAGCCAGAGAGGAAGAAGAATATGAGTTTGACACATACGATAAAAAAAGAAATCGAACAACTTGAGAGAAAAATTGCCGAAGAACAGGGTGATGTTGCTCAGTTGAAAAAACTCCTGGAAAGATTGAAACTCCAGGAATTTGAAGAAGATATCCGTGAAAGTGATAACAGGCAACTATTGAAAGAGTGACTCCGTAGCAACACTGCTGGTTGACAGTGTATCGTGCTTGTTTTATAATGCTTCTAATCGTGAAAGGAAAAGTATGAATGATAAACCCATTTCGTTAAGTAACCTGACGGCTGAACAAGTCGAAATGTTGGACACTCTTTGGTCACTCAGAGAGTTATCTGATGTTGAAGAATGGCAAGAGACTTTGAGTTCTGAAGACCGAGAAATGAGTGAATTGCTCATTAGACTTGTTATTCTTGAAGCTATGGATAATGTCATTACTAGCGACCTGAGTGATGCTCAGGAAGTTTTGCAAAAATTTACTTTGAAGGCTTAATTATGAACCAGTTTGAATTGATGATTGACTATCTCGATAATAGTAAAGATAATTTTTTTAAGAATGTTTTGCTTTCTGATGAAGAAATTGAAAATTCTTCTCTTGCGTTTGTTGAAAGTACATTGCTGCATGGCTATCAGATTGCAGAACCTCGACAATATAAAACTGTTCTCAAAAAAGTAACGGAGCGCGTAGAATGAGTAATATTCTAGAATTTCATTTTTATCTTGATGCTTGGATGTGGTGTCGGCAAAATGATATGAAATTTAAGCACGAATATATGACACGAAAAGATTTCAAGACTTGGGTGCTTGCCTTACCACAAAATGTGTGATACAATTCTTCCATTCGTGAGGAATTTTTATGATGATTTATGTGAAATCTTCTTCAAAAAAGAAGAACATTACAAAAAAGAAAAAAGCCGAATATGATGCATGGCTCAATTCGGTAAAAACCATGCCAGGAATTTCAGGACAAAAATTTTCTGCGCCAAAGTTAGTAAGCACTAACTCAATACCGAAACTGACTGTTCCTCCTGGTCGAGAAACACCCTACTACAAAAGTGTTACAACACCAGGCGGTGACTGCACCAAGCCGAATCATTCTAAAGTTTATACTGGTACCGCCATGAAAGGCATCGGTACGTTGCACAAATCCAACGCCGTGCCAGTGTTCACGGATGAAGATATGCTGGCGCAGGCTGCGATGCGGAGGTAAGATGATTATCGGACTAACAAACCTCTGGATTTTCGTCGTAGGAGCGTTCCTAGGCGCTCTGGTGGGACGCACAATAACTTTCGGTTTGATGGCTGTTGCTTTTTTGATACAATTACTACTTTCGTAGTATGTTGTTTTTACACAACTTTTCAAAAAATGGTTGCCTTTTTTACCGAAACCTGTAGAATAGGCTTTGTTGAGTTGATAAGGCAATCAAATGAAACTTCTTTCTACTGGCAATCCCAAAATTCTCAAAGGTCTAGAACAAGGTTTCAATACCTATATTCTTCACCTCGCGCCGGCGAATCTTTCTGGTTATGAAACCTGTCCTAAACGGACCGCAGGCTGCACCGCTGCCTGTTTGAATACCGCAGGTCGCGGCGGTATGTTTAAGCGTGGCGAAACCACTAACGTGATTCAAGAGGCACGTAAGCGCAAAACCCGTATGTTTTTCGAGAACCGTGCTGAATTTATGCGTTTGCTTGTTGCTGATATTGAATTGGCTATCAAGCAAAGTAAGCGCCTTGGCCTTACTCCTGTTTTTCGTTTGAACGGTACTTCGGACTTGTCGTTCGAAAAGTATGGAGTTGTTCGCAACGGGCAATTATTCCGTAATATCTTTGCTGCCTTTCCTGATGTTCAATTTTACGATTACACCAAAATCCTTGGCCGTAAAGTAAAAGACATTGCCAACTATCACCTTACCTTTTCTGCGGCTGACGGTAATGATACGGACGTTCTCCGTGCAATTGCTGAAGGCTTGAATGTTGCTACCGTGTTCGGTATTAAAAAGACTGAGGCGATGCCTGAGACTTACAACGGTCTTCCTGTGTTCAACGGTGACGATTCCGATTTGCGATTTCTTGACCCCAAAGGTGTCGCTGATGGTCTGTATGCTAAAGGCAAGGCTAAAGGTATCATTATTGGTCTGTATGCTAAAGGCAAGGCTAAAAAAGATACCAGCGGTTTCGTTAAATTTCCCACTATCATGCTGAAAGCGGCATGATTGCCTACAGACTGGTTGCCTATCGGCAGTCCGTCTGTTATACTTCGTTCATGTTCATTCTATTAGGAGTTTGTTATGTCCAAAACTGCAAAAGTTAAAGCTGTTAAGTTGAAGCCTTTCGAGAAGGTGCTGAATGTTCTTATTTCTGGCAAAGTCACCAGAAAAGAAGAACTTGATGCCTTGCTTGGTAAAGAAATTATGATGTATCGCATTTCCACTTATATGTGGCACATTAAGACCATTGCTAACGGAATTATCCGTGTTGCTAAAGATGGTCGTAAAGTTACTGGCTATCAACTTGTTAACGTTGCTGAGGTCACAAAATACCTTGAAGATAACGGAGTGCTGTTGTCTAAGGTTGAAAAGTTGTCCGATATTTCTAAACCAGCTGAAACCCCAGAAGTGGTTAAAGCTGATGCAGAAACGGTCTAAACGAGTTTTCAAGACAGAGGTCCGAGCTTAGCCTCGGACTTTTTTTATGGAGAAGTGAATGTGGCGACTATGGGCTAAAGCACTTGGAGAAAAAACAGGCAATGATGATAAAGAAGCCAATAAAGTGGCTTTCATCCGAACCTGTATTGTGTTAAGCTATATTGTTACTAACTGTTTTATTGTTGCTGGCGTTATTCGCCATTGGTAATTTATGAATATCTTTTATCTCGACCCCGACCCGCAAGTGTGTGCTGAAATGCATAACAACAAGCATACCGTAAAAATGATTATTGAGTATGCACAACTCATGTCCACGGCTCACCGTGTACTTGATGGTGAAGAATATACCGACCTGACTGCAAATGGTCGCCGCATCAAACGTTGGCGCATGAATGACCCTTTTATGGAATCAACCTTGTACAAGGCGTCACACATTAATCATCCATCGGCTATCTGGTGCCGTGAGAACAAAAAAAATTATTTGTATTTGCATCGTCTGTGGGAATACCTGTTGCAAGAATACACCTATCGTTATGGTCGCCGCCATGAATGTGAGAAACTTCGTGCTGCACTCTATCTCAGACCAGAAAATATCAAAGATGGTGACTTTTTTCCACCGACACCGGCAATGCCTGATGATGTAAAAGTTCCTGGTGATTCTCTTGCATCGTATCGTAATTATTACAATAAGAACAAAACCCATCTAGCTAACTGGAAAAATCGCCCGGTGCCAGCTTGGTATTCGGCTATATAATATTGAAGATGCCTACTTATAATTTTCTTAATACTGAAACAGGTGAAGAATTCGAATCGTTCATGGGAATATCTGAGCGTGATGAATATCTGAAATCTAATCCACACATTCGACCTGTGGTGACTGCGCCAGCAATTGTATCTGGCGTGTCATCATCTACGCAAAACCGTGTGCCTGAAGGCTTTAAAGAAGTTCTCTCTAAAGTATCTGAGGCACATCCGGGAAGTGCCCTAGCACAGAAGCATTCTAGGAAAACAATCAAACAAGCCAGAACCGAGCAGGTTGTGAAAAAGCACGTAGAGAGGACAACTGGCGTAAAAATTTAAAGGGTCTCAATGGTTAGAAAAGCAAACACCAAAATTCATCTTGATGATGACCAGCCAAAAATTACGAACGCACTAAAGGTTCGTATAGATGATTTAAAAACATTTGAGCCATTAACAAATAATCAAAAGAAATTTTTTGATGCATATAAAAGAGGAGATTATTTCGTAGCATTGCATGGTGTTGCAGGTACAGGAAAAACTTTTTGTGCGCTATACAAAGCACTAGAAGAAGTTTTAGATAAAAGCAATCCTTTCAGAAAAATTATTCTTGTAAGGTCTGCTGTTCAGTCTAGAGAGATTGGTCACTTACCTGGTGATGTTACAGAAAAGATGGAAATCTATCAACAACCATATCGACAGATTTGTGAAACATTGTTTGGTAGAAAAGATGCATATCAACGATTGGAAGAACAAGGACATATCGAATTCATTTCAACTTCTTTTATTCGTGGTATGAGTTTCGATGATGCAATTATTATTGTTGATGAAATGCAGAACTTAACCTTTGAAGAAATTGATACTGTTATGACCCGTGTTGGTTATCGCTCAAAAATTATTTGGTGCGGCGATTACAGACAGACAGACTTGAATAAAAAGAAAAATGACATGAGCGGCATTTTGAAATTTTTTGATATTGCTATCCACATGGGTGCATTCACAAGAATCGAATTTACGCCTGAAGATATTGTAAGAAGTTCTCTTGTTAAAGATTATATCTTAGCTAAGATGACATATGAGGACCATAATTGATGTTTGAATTTGTAAACTTATCAGAATTAGATTTTGATATGAAGGCAGTGACTACTGATTCTGGTAGGGTTTACTTAACACCTTCTGGTAAAAAATATCCCTCAGTCACTACGGTCCTTTCTTCATATGGAAAGAAAGCACTTTTCGAATGGCGCCAACGGGTGGGTGAAGAAGAAGCCAATCGAATATCATCCAAAGCCTCTCGCCGAGGCACCGCTTTACATACCGTTTGTGAAAAATATTTGTTAAATGAAATGACTAGCATGAAAATTGCGAGCATGATTCCAACAACAAAAGAACTATTTTTTAAAATAAAAACACATATCGATGCCAATGTTGGTAAGGTGTATGCTCTTGAGCAAGCCTTGTATTCGGATGCTCTAGGTGTAGCGGGTCGTGTTGATTGTATTGCAGAATGGAATGGCAAACTTTCAATTGTCGATTTCAAATCTTCAACGAAACAAAAAAACAAAGACAATATTGAAAACTATTTTATGCAATGTACCGCTTATGCAGAAATGTTTGGTGAATTGACGAAACAAAATATCGAACAAATTGTTGTTTTAATAGGAACCGAAGAAGGTCCAGGTCAAGTTTTTGTTGAGAGTAAACAGAACTATCTGAAGCCACTCAAGGAGTATATTTCTTACCATTACCTAAAAAATTCTTGACAACTAAATAAATTACCAGTATACTACTGGTTATTGCTGTATGAAGCAAAGAGAAAAGTGTTCTGGACGGGGGTGCAAATCCCCCCAGGTCCACCATAAGGAAAATTATGTTTAACATTAGAGATGAAGGCGAACAAGTAAAACAAGGATTTAATTTTTATCCTACAAAATCTAGCCACATTGGATTTGTACTTAGAATTAAAGATAAGTTTATTACTGCTCGTTACTCTAAAGTAGTTAAACGATTCATAGTTTCTTTATGATGGGCCTGCATAGTTTCGACAGGGCAAGTAGTAACAGAGTGGACAGCACGGTAGGCGATGACCGTAAATCAAGCAAAATCTATAAACGCAAACGATGAAAAGTTCGCATTGGCAGCTTAAACGCTGACTAGGGTTTCGATAGGTTTCCTCGTAACAGAATAACCTATCATTTTATTAACACACACTCACACACAAGGAGAAATCTTATGAGTAAAACACCTTTTGAAATTCGTCTACAACTTTTGGAAATGTCTAAAGACTTGCTGTTGCAAGACTATTACACCAAAAAAGAACTTTCTATGGAAGAATGGCGAGCCAAACTGGAAAGTAATAGGTCCTCACCATTACCAACAATTGGTAATATGCCTAGCGAAGATGAAATTATTGAAAAGGCTAAAAAGCTAAATGCTTTTGTATCTCAAGCATAATTAATTAAAGGTTTTGAAGGATTTCCTTAAAAAATCCTTCTTTTCAGAAAGGAAAATATGCGAAGTAAACCTATACTTCTCACGATACTTTTTTCTGTCTTTATCCTGTCATTGAGTATGATTAACATTGACCTCTATAAGGTTCTACCTTTCAAAGCGTCTTATTACTCACTCACTAAGGATGTACAAAAGCAAATAACTTGCTTGGCAGAAAATATTTACTTTGAAGCTGCACATGAGCCGTATGCAGGTAAAAAAGCAGTTGCGTTTGTAACAATCAACAGAGTACAAACAGGCAACTATGCAAACAACATTTGCGATGTTGTTTTTCAGAAAACCGGTGGAGTTTGCCAGTTTTCTTGGTACTGCGATAAAAAGTTTACCGACAGGCGCTTGACAATCAAACAAACAATCTTGTATAATGAGATTCGTGAGTTAGCAACACACATGGTTATCAATTTTGATAGATTGAAGGACGTAACACAAGGAGCAACTTACTATCATGCCGACTATGTTAATCCAGGTTGGAAATTGGATAAAGTCGACCAAATTGGCCGACACATTTTTTATAAAAGAAAAGGTGATAAAATTGACAGAAACAAAGAGTTCATCTAAGTCGAAAGACAACACACCCTTCATTACTGTTTCGGTTTGCGTTATGATTACTGTTATGTCGGTAATTATTTCTCTGTCTCTGCATTACATTAATGATAGAAACAACATGGCGAAAAACATCGAAGCAGCAATCACAAAAGGTGTTGATCCACTTTCCGTGAAGTGTGCTTATGAAACTTATCCGACAGCCACTTGCATTTCTTACGCACTAGCAACTAAAAAATGAAGGATGATGTAAGTAAGTTTCTTCAATCTCTGCGCGAATCTGGCTCAATTAAACAGGAGATTGCTCGTCGCCATAGACTATCAAGAGCAAGAAGAAGGCAAAGAAGTTTTAGAGGATGGGTTTGGTCTTCTGAGGATGTCAACAACAATATTATGAACAACGAAAAGATTTTTGTCGGTGCATCCGACTACAGTGATTACGTTTACTCTCAACTTCTCGACAAGAGAATGCAGATTAACAAAAGCACTTTTAGCCGCGAATATCAAATGCATTCCACACGTAAAAAGTGGCATGACTACATGGAGAAAGAATTCGATGGTGATTACATCTTGGAATCGACCGATTCTTACGGCATAATTATCACTGAAGAATTCGATTTCATTCGTTACAATTTGGGTTCAAATTCGGCCACCGTGACTGTTTACGGTGATGAAAAATTTCTGAAAGATATTAAAGAATCTCTTTTTAGTGCTTTTGAAGAAGTCACTTCTCACATCGAATGGGTGTATGCAGGTGACGGCAGTTCTGTTAATGTTCCTTTGAACAAAGACCGTCTACCTGTTGTTGAAATGTATCCTTTCCTGAACGGCGAATCTTTGGAAAGTTACTATGAGCGTTTTCTGAATTCTTCAGCGAACATTCTTTTGCTTATCGGTCCTCCAGGCACCGGCAAGACAACCTTCATCCGTGGTTTGCTTTCTCATAGTAACCTGTCTGCTATCGTTACTTACGATGCAGGTATTCTGGAAAAAGATGCACTGTTTGCACGATTCATTGAAGATGGTGCGAACATTATGGTGCTGGAAGATTCCGATAACTTCCTCAAAGCACGTAGCGATGGCAATACAATGATGCATCGTTTCCTGAACGTTGGTGATGGCCTTGTGACCACAAAAGGTAAGAAACTTATCTTCTCTACAAACTTGCCTTCTATTCGTGATGTTGATTCGGCACTTGTTCGACCAGGACGTTGCTTTGACATACTGAATTTTGATACACTAAAACACAGCGAAGCCGAAACTCTTGCTAATCGTCTTGGTGTTAAACTTGATGGTGTGCGCGAGAAGTGGTCCATCGCTGAGGTTTTTAACAACCAAATTGAACAAAACGTTGCCAAGAAAGTTGGCACTAAATTAGGATTCTTATAAGGAATATATTATGTCAGTAAAACAAATGTCTATCAATCAAATTTCGAGTGAAGCAGATAGGAAAAAACTGTTTGATGCTATCGTCGAGTGTTCAAACTCCATGGTTCGTATCGAAGGAGAAAAAGACTTTATCAAAGAGGCAACCAAAAAAGTTTGCGATGACTTGAAGTTACCTAAACGTTTAGTAAACCGACTTGTCAAGGTTTATCACAAGCAAAATTATGATGAAGAAGTAGCAACACATGAGCAGTTTGAACAGTTGTATGAAACGATTGTGAAATAATGCCAACTAAAGACGAAATGTTCAAGTTCCAGCAAGAAATTGAAACTCTTGTTGCTGAAACCGATTACAACTACATGGAAGCAATTGTGGAATATTGTAACCTGACAGGTATGGAAATTGAACTTGCATCAACACTTGTTAACAAAGATTTGAAAGCAAAGATAGCTATTGATGCGGAAAATCTCAATATGTTACCGAAAGCATTCAGACTTCCAATATGACGGGTTACGAAGCCTTTTCACTATATCATGTTTTGAAACTACACTTTACCTCGGATAGCTATGACTATTTTAAGTACAGCGGCAAATGCAACATAAGCATTGAATCATTCGAAAAAAGAAAAGACAAATATCACTTTTACAAATTGTCGAGAAAGTATAAAGCAGACGATTTCAAAGAGTTTGTTATCTCCGCATTGATGCACAACGAAAATGCTTGGGCGGGCACTTTGCTTGAGGATGATACTTATGATATTCACCTCAAACGTCAGGCAATTTTGCAGTCTCTAGGCTATACTTTCAAAAATGACTGTGCTATAATTCGTGAAGCAGGTGAAATTAATGAAGCACTGAAAGTTGGTGATGGTTACCCTGTTCTTCTGACGATGACTCTACAGAAAGTTACAACAATCGAAACTTTGTGCATACTCAACTCTTTTATGAATTTCTTGCCCGTTTGGAACAAAAAAATTGCAGACACAGTTCAATGGCCAAACGTGTATAGAAAATATGTGAAGTATGCACCTTTTTTACAATTTGACAGAACCTTGTATAGAAAACACGCACTTGAGGAACTAAAGTGATTAAGAAAATTTATTTGGACATGGACGGTGTTCTATGTAACTTTGAAAAGAAGTACGTTGAACTCTTTGGTAAAGAACCAGCGGTTGCTGACCGCAATCGTAAAGAATGGTCAACTAACTGGGATAAATTTTGTCAGGAAAACTATTTTGAAAAACTTGATTGGTTTCCTGGTGCTCACGTTCTTCTCGATTACGTTAAGCGCACAAACATTACCGTAGAAATTCTTTCCTCATCTGGCGGAAAAAAGTACCACGATATTGTTGAAGCAAGTAAAAAGAAGTGGCTAAAAGAACATAACATTCCTTACAAAGCAAACATTGTTCCTGGTCGAGCGCATAAAACTGCTTATGCAACACCAGAAACTGTTTTGATTGATGATACACCAGATATCATTGAAGCCTTTAACAAGGCAGATGGTCACGGCATACTACATAAAGATGTGAGTCAAACAATAAAAAAACTTGATATACTTTTGAGGTAAAAAAATGGAAGATTTTATTGGACATTTCGAAAATGCATATTCTGATGAACAGTGCTATTATATGATAAAAATTTTTGAAAAGTTAAGTGCAAGTAATTTGTCTTATGATAGACAAAGATCCGAAAAAGCCAACGGTATACACAAAAAAGATTTAGCTGTCAATAGTATGGATTTCATGTTCAAACCATATTTGATGGATTATTTTGATGCAGATTTTTTGAAAATTTTTTGGACGCATTATGAAACTTATTGTAACAAATTTGATACAGTTAAGCTTGAAAAAAGTCATAATTTATACTCTTTTAAAATACAAAAAACTATTCCTGGACAAGGTTATCATGTTTGGCACTATGAAAATAATGTATTTGAATATCAAAGAAGATTAATAACTTGGATCGTATATTTGAATGATGATTATGAGGGCGGGGAGACTGAGTTTCTTTATTTGAGCAAAAGGATTAAACCCAAAAAAGGAACATTAATTATGTGGCCAGCAGGATTTACACACACTCATCGAGGTAATCCACCACTTTCTGGTGAAAAATATATCGTAACTGGTTGGACGGAAAGTAACGGCTAAATTGAATTTAGCTATTGACAAGTGGCTAAATAAAATTATATAATGAACACTGTGGACAAAAAAACATACAACGACATACATCGCATATACGAAAGGAAATATTATGTCATTCGCTAATCTAAAACGCAACCGTGATAGCCTTGATAAACTCACCAAGGCAATTGAGAGCACCACACAAACTGCTGAGGCTGGCTCTAAAGACGACACCCGATTCTGGACTCCTACTGTTGACAAATCTGGCAACGGCATGGCAGTCATTCGCTTCCTTCCCGCTGCTGGCGCAGATGGTGAAGATGGTCTACCTTGGGTTCGGTTGTTCGACCACGGCTTTCAAGGACCAGGTGGTTGGTACATTGATAAGTGTCTCACCACACTCAATGAAAAGTGTCCTGTTTGTGAACACAACAACACTCTATGGAATTCTGGTGTCGAAGCAAACAAAGATGTAGCACGTAAGCAAAAGCGCCGTCTTTCTTACTACGCAAACATTTATGTTATTTCTGACCCCTCTAATCCGGAGAACGAAGGCACTGTCCGTCTGTTCAAATTCGGTAAGAAAATCTTTGATAAGATTTCTGAAGCAATGAATCCAGAATTTGCTGATGAGACTCCTCTGAACCCATTCGATTTCTGGGACGGCGCAAACTTCAAATTGAAGATTCGTAACGTTGAAGGCTATCGCAACTACGACAAGTCAGAGTTTGCCGATAAGTCTGCTTTGCTTGACGGTGATGATGCCAAACTTGAAAAGATTTATTCTCAGCAATATTCTTTGAAAGATATGACTGACCGTAAACACTTCAAGCCTTACGAACAACTCAAATCTCGCCTTGACAAAGTTCTTGGTTTTGATGGTATCGTACCACAGTCTCGCGCAGAAGATGTGGAGATTCCTGTAGCGAAAGCTAAAGGTACTCTTGCACCAACTTCTAGTGTCGATGACGATGACTTGGATTACTTCAAGTCACTCGCAGAACAAGACTGATTTAGGCCCCGCGCAAGCGGGGTTTTTTTATGCTTATCCTATTCTTGATGTAAACAAGTACATTGCTTCTGCATCAATTACAGAAGCGAATACTTGTGATGCTCCACCAGGTGCTACAGTAGTATTCTGTGGGGCAATAATGGTTGTTCCTCCACCGGTGTCCGGTAACATTGAAGCTCTTAAATTCTGATTATCGAAAGTTAATTGAGTAATTTTTTCTGATACAGATATTGCATTTCTTAATTCTTCTTCTGTTGGACTTCTGTAGTTGCCCTTTTTATCTTTTACATCGAAATGTAAATGTGGGCCTAAAGCCCTTCCTGTTTTTCCGGAAAAACCTATTACGGCTCCTCGTTTTACTGTGGCGCCTTTTATTACTTTTATTTCATTTAAATGTGAATAACTGTATATGTTACCATCAGCATCTCTTATTGAAACAAAATTTCCAGCTATGTCACTTCTCCCTACTCCTATCACTTCTCCATCAACGGCGGCTGTGAGTGGATGGCCTACCGGCAATGCAACATCAGCGCCGCGGTGCATTTGCATTTTTGTTTTATCAAAAGGGTCTACCCTTTCTCCATGAGGACTGGTAACAGGATAACGACCATGAACCAAATAACCTTTTTTAACTTGAGATGGTGCCGTGCCTGGTGCTGTGCCTGGTGCTGTGTCTGGCTTGCTCAATCTGTTCAGTCGGACTCCTTCTAGCCTTTCATAACTGCCATCAGTCCCAGTTTGTCTTGCAATTTCTTGATTATAGATTTCTGACAAAGTTCCTGGTAGATCTCCAAGTTGTCTTTGGCGTAATTCCGATGCTGCGGCAGCCCTTCTCATAGCTTCTATTTCAGCCTGTAGTTCTATGATTTTTCCTTGAGCGTCAATAATTGCTTGTTTTTTCATGGCCTGTAAACCAGTAAACTTTTCTCCTTTTAGATACTGGTCCATCAATTCTTTTAATTTATTGGCTTTTGCTTCTTCCGGTCGGTCTCTGAGGCTTCTTTCCGGTATTAAATCCATTAGGTCTTTATCTTGAGTTCTTTTGGCTGTGTCTAACTCTTCTGTTATATTTTCCATCGTTCTAGCTGTTTTGCTACCAAAAGCGCCGGCCATGGCGACGATACCGCTTGCTAATACCGGAGAGAACAGCACTGCCGGACCCATGTATCCTAGTGCTATTGCTGCAAGAATTTTACCTTTGTTTTCATTAAAAAATTTATCTGTTTGATACATGAGTTCTTCTGTCATAATCGAGAAAGAACGCACTAAGGTGTTGAATGCCGCTTTAGAATGAATCAGCATTGTGCTAACTACAGGTTCAAAAATATTACTGAAAGTTTGACCAATGTCTGAAAATGTTTTATCAATCTTTCCGGCAGTTCCCTCAGAAAATCCCAACTTCATTAGAATTTGTTTTGTCAAAGTGTTTTCTTTATCGTCTGGGTCTAATCCTAGTCCTTTAAGTATATCATTTTTCAATTTAGAAAAATCAACATTCTCCGAAACTTTTTTTATGAGATAAGCAACACCCGCTAGAGCAATAGTGCCAATTAAAAAACCACCAGGAATAAACCTTAATACGCTACCAATGGTCGATAAAATTCCTCCACCAATGGCACCGACAGTACCTAATAAACCACTGACAACTGCTCCGAGTAAATTTGCACCTCCAGAAAATAAACCACCTAAAAGTCCAAAAATTCCAGAACCTTTAGATTCTGTGCTTCCTCCTGCTTTTGTTGGTGTTTTTCTACCTAAAGAATCAATGGATTGATTTCTAGTTTTCACATCATACCACATAGCATCTTGTGCTTTTGCAGATTTACCGGCTGCTAGTTTTGTTAACGTTGCTATGTTTTGTCGAGTGATATTCATATCTCTCGCCATCATATTCATATTGAAGGTGTTTTTTGCAACTACACGAAGAAGTGCTTCTTGTCTTTCGTTTGAAGAAATTAATTCGCTTGTTGCCACAGATTGTGCTGCGGCTTGTGCTGCACTAGGAGCACCTGCGGCACCGGAAGAAAGCGCAGAATAACCGCGACCAAACATTTTTTGTCCTGTCGCAGACAACATCCCTTTTCCGCCGAAAAGCATATTTCTGATATCTGTGCGTTCTCTTGCGCTTTTTAGAACGGCAGAACCCATAGAACTGAGAGCACCTTTACTCTTTAGTTCTTGCTTATAAATTGATGCGAATTTTGTTGCCATTATCGTTTTCTTCTAGCTAAGTTTTGTTGTTTAATTTTTTCATTTTCTTGCTCAATGTGTTGTAGGAGCATAGTCACGTAAACGTTTCTCTCCCACGGCATCATTTCATTTAAATCACTAAGACTATATTTGTGGTGTTGCATCAATGCAAAGTTAGTCTGGAAATGATTAGTCAGATTATCATAACGAAAGGTTAACCGAAAAAACTTTGGATTCCTTCAACTTCAATAGTGTCGGAATAACCACACTTGCCGCAATTAAAATCCATTTTTTTAGTTAACTTAGGAACATTTTCAAAAAAGTTTTGTATTTGTGAAAACTGTTCTCTAGTTAAGCTATCAACAAATTCTATTAACTCCTCTTTAGGAGTATCTTTAACATAGTAAAGGCTTTCATCATCATAAATGTAATCGATAGAACTAATTATTGTATTTAAAACAAGTTCTGTTGCAGAAACATCTTTCTTTTCCGTCAATTTATCTATACTTCCAAATGTAGGATATTTCAAGACAATTCCAAGTTTTGGAGTTAATTCAATTTTATTGATTTCTTTTTCGTTCAATTTAGGTTCAATCTCAAGTGCATTGAAACTTAGTTTAACCACATGATTACACTTTCTGCTTTCTTCACCCTCACTAATGTCGTTATTGCATTTATACTGTAAATCAATAGTTTCACCAACTGACCTCGCTCTTAGGTGCAAAAACAAATATTCGAAGTCTAAGATTGGTAAATCGTCAACATCTATCTTAGTGACCAAGCAATTTGTTATGATTTGTCTAATTGCTAATACGACTGCTTTTTCATCATCAGCCTCAGCAGCCATTAACAAAATCTTTTCTTCTTTCACCAAAAACGGTCTAAACTTTACTTTCTTCTTCATCAATGGTAAAGTAATCTCGTATAATGGCACATCAATTTTAGGTAACATAATTTCTCCAAATTAAAAAATACTAAAGGGTCTTCTTATAAAATCGTTTGCGGCTGCTGCTGTGCCTTTTATTTGTCCAGCTAAAATGTCTTTTACAGGAACACCAGAGATGGAACTGCCCAACAATGCAGCCGTGGCGGCACCCAAATCATAACCGCCTTGATAAATCGTTTTATGTCTCTTGTAAGCAAATTGAATCGTCAATCTGTGAAATCCATCATCAGACCAACTCAGTGGTTGTGCAGAAATTGTTTTTGGGAAAGCATCAATCAACTCAACAGCATAAATTTGTTTGATGAAGTCATCATATTGAACAATCGTTATGTTTGTTAAATATCTTGTGGTTTCTCCATTTGGAAATCTGATGTTGTTTGTGTCTGTAGGAACTATTGCCTCCAACCACTTATCGAAAAGCTTTCTCTCATAAAATTCATTGGTACACAAAAAAGTCAATGAGGTGTCTGTGTAAACTGCTTGATAAGGAACCTCATAGGTCAAGTTGTAGATTTGTATCGGTTCGGTGTTCAATGATTTACCAGGCAACTCTGCGGCTTCACACTGTAACGCAAGGTATCTTGAAATACTAGGGTTAAAAGAGCCTGTATTTTTTTCACCTAACACTCTTGTCGAAACATCCGAGAATATGGAGTTGGGCAGATTCAATAGTCTTTCCAAAAATCCATTTTCTAGAAACTTGCTAATGTACTGTGGTATCGGCAAGATAACTTGAAAGCGGTTTGGTCTAGCCAATCCATCTTTTGCCTTAATATTTGATAAAAATAACTGTGGTAAAAATGACATTAGAATTTCTTTCGTGAGTCTGACCAGACTTTGTTTGCTGAAGCTTTTTCGAACTGTTCTACAGGTAATAATGCAGCAATGTCCCATTCGTCAGCGAAGATTTCGACGAATCTGGATTCAATGTGATTGGCCAAGTATCTTTTAATGCAAGGAGTTGCTTCATATGCTCTGCTAAATGCAGACAATGTTTGGTAACTCAACTTCAATTTCGTTTGCATATCGTAGTTTTTATTGCTTGCAAACTGCGATAACTTATCCAATAAAATTATGCGGTGTTTTGGATGTATGTAGTGCAGATTCAATCCAAGAAAACCATCTTTGTATTTTTGTATAGGAATCACCAAAGGAAATCTGTCGTAATATGGCAATTTATCTTTTGTTTTTGGATCATAGAAGAAAAAGTACATATGACCAATAAAATTGGAATTGGTCATTCTTTCTTTGTCTTGCATCAGTTTTTGGGGTGTAGGTTTTAGTTCCGTAACCTTTGAGCGCAACCATCGACGGGCTTGTGTGGTACGAGCCTCGAAACCAGTTTTGAACAACTGTGCGTTAATTCTGTCCATTAAATATGCCATAGTCCTATTTATTTGCCTTTTTGGACGATACCATTACCGTGTTTTATGGTTGGTTTCTGTATAAGTATTGGTGTTCCCATTAAAGAGTTAAACCTAAGTCCTTCTCCGTAAGTATCTGGAACTTCCAACCATGGGTATGACAGAACTCATCTGCTGCTTTCCACTTCATCTGGTTGATTGCATAAGTAGCCGCTTCCTGTAGAAACTTCTGAGTTTTCCTTTTACCTTGAACGGGTTTCCTTGTCTGAGCCTCAGGTTTAACCTCAATTACATGAGTCATGACGTTTCCATCGGTTCTTTTGACCTTTATAATGAAGTCTGGAAAGTATCTATGTACACGACCGTCAAGTGGGTGTACGTATGGTATTACCAGTTCTTCTGAGGACCACCACACGATGTTTGGATGGTCATCAAAGTAGTTCATGCACCTCAATTCCCAAGAAGAACGGAAAATGATGTTATCCGGGTTGCCGTTGTACTTGGCTGGGTTTTTGGGGGTAAATTTACCCTTGTAGGAATTCTTGCCGTATGTCATATAAATATGTAGTCAACATTTAGGAAAACCATGGCACTATTTAATCTAACAGATATAGCTTACAAACGAGGTGAGCAGAGAAATTTTGTTCCTAAAAACAGAATGGATGTTAATAATAAGCAAACACTTCGTTATCCTATTGACTTAGGCAGCACAGATAGAGGACACTATATGATGATTCATATTAACGTCCAAGAGAAATCTTCTTATGTATATGAATTCGACGAAGGAAACTTACCAACAATACAGAGAAATAGAACTGGTTTAAAAACTCAAACCGGAGCAACCAACATTGGTGGTTTTAATGCACTAGGTGTTGACAATTTAAAAAGATTTGGTTCTTTTGTTGGAGAGAATACACCAGATTTTGTTAAACAGGGTATAGATAAGGTAAACTCAGGAGTTTCTTCTTTTATAGCCGAAAAACTTTTTCAGAGAACTCAATCTTCCACCGAAGAACAACTTACCGAGGCTTTTCGAGTAGCCCGTGGTGTTGTATCGGGTTCATTAACTGGTGTTGAACAAGCCGTTGGTAGATTAAATAACGAAAGTTTTTTGAGAACAATTAAGAGAACTAAAGAGTCTATTGCTTTGTATATGCCAGGCACGATGGCATACAATCACACACAGTCTTATAATAAACTTTCAATGGGTGGAGAAAATGCCGCATTTTATGGTGCAGGAATGTCTCTTATAACTGATGCAATAAACGGTACTATTAATCCTCAAAAACTAGGTCAAAATTTAACACCCTTCATTGCAGAAAAATTAAAAAATTTATCTTCTTCGGTTTTAGGAACAAACTCTGCAACAGGAATATTTGCTACTGCAATCGGTGGAGTTCAAAATCCTCAATTGGAATTAATTTATAACTCACCTGATTTCAGAAGTTTTAGATTTGATTTTATGTTTTATCCTTCAAGTGAAACCGAAGCTTCTGATGTGCTATTCATTATTGATGCATTAAAATTTCATCAAGCGCCAGAAATAATGAAAGACACTGCCGGCTATTTCTTGGTACCTCCTTCTGAATTTGATATTGAATTTTATTACAATGGCGAAATAAATCCAAACATACCAAAAATTTCTACTTGTGTATTAACTTCAATAGATATGGATTATGCACCAAAAGGCTTTGTTGCTTATGAAGTGCCCGGTGAAAATAAACCTGCAATAGCCAGAACAGGTATGCCTTTTGCTATTAGATTATCTCTAAGCTTCCAAGAAACGGAAATTATGACAAAATATAATTTCCAGGACTTTGAAGGTCATCTTCTTCCAGGAGCGCCGAGAACTCGCGCTAGACGTTAAAATGGCAAATTATTTTTTCAATTTTCCCAAAACTGTTTACAGTCTCAATGGTTCGAATTCACTCGACGCTGTGACAAACTTAACAGCTAATTTTTCTTTCGATGAATCTTTGATTGAAAATTCCATATTGTATTATGAATATACTGTTGCTGATGGAGAAACACCAGAAATAGTTGCACATAAATTGTACGGTTCTTCCGAATCTCATTGGATACTTTTGAAGCTCAATGGCATCATGGATGTAAAAAAAGATTGGCCTTTAGACCAAAGAAGTCTATCTGTTGCAATCAATGATAAGTACGCAAACAATGGAGTTGCTTTTAGCCAAACTGGTTATCAATGGGCATTTAATAATACACATTCTTATTATAAAATAGAAACAAGAACTCTTGTTACTTCAGGAGAAAAAACTGTTGATACAATCCAAGTTGATGCAAATACTTTTGCAAATATATCAACATCAACGGTTCAATATACTTTACCTGATAATAATGTGTTAAAAATTGATATCACAAAAAATGCAATAACTTATTATGAATATGAAGTTGAATTGAATGACGAAAAAAGAAATATAAAAGTTCTAAAAGAAGAATATGTTTCTGTTGTCAAAAATGAATTTATTAGGGTCATAAATGTCTGATAATAAGGTAATAAATACTGCTCAGTTTAAAATAAAAACATTGGCCATTATTTCTAAAATTGGACCGATAGATGTTTCTGGGATTTTTGAAGAACTGAACATACATGACTGTATTTTTACACCATGTATAACCGGTAATATTTTAATAAAAGATTCTATTGGTCTAACAAATAAGTTGGCATTCGATGGCTCGGAAGTTTTGGTTGTTGAGATGGGTAAAACCGAACAAGACGCAATCTTTAGAAAGTCATTTAGAATTTACAAACAGTCTCAAAGAAAGTCAATTAACAACTCATCTGAAGTTTATTTGTTACATTTTGTTTCTGATGAATTCATATTATCGCAACAAACAAGAATCGCTGAGTCTTTTAGAGAAACTTACTCGAAAGTTGTAGAAAGAATTCTTAGAGATAATTTGGGTGTTAAAAATAACATGATTGGTTATTTTGAGGAATCGGAAGGCATAAGGAATATATTAATACCTAATAAAAAGCCTTTAGACGCAATTAAGTTTTGTGCAAAAAGAGCATTGAATAAGAAACAATCACCAACATTCTTATTTTTCGAAAATAAAATTGGTTATAACTTCATAACTCTTTCTAGTATGCTCTCCAATAAAACAGTACATGATATTAACTTTGAAGTTAAAAACTTAGCCGATGATGGAAAAGAATTGATGGGTGCCGTTAAGTATGAAGTCATTTCACAATTTGATTTGAATAAAAGCATAAAATCTGGACTTTTTTCTGGAACATTTATTGGTTTTGATTTGATGACACAAAGCATAGCTGTCAAAACTTCTAATTATAACAGTCTATATAATAAAAATGAACACGCAAATAAAACACCAAATATTGGAGTTATAACAAATAAATTTGGATTGAAAAATACAGAAATGTATGACTCTAAGGTTGTTCTTTTTCCAATGGATGCTTTTGCTTCAGAGAGTAGTTATATTAGAGAAAATGACCCATTGTCGATAGATGTTTCCGATGATACATACAATTATGTATTACAAAGAGATGCATCTATTAGAAACATTTTAAATCAGAGAATAAAGATATTGATGCCAGGTAATTTTGATTTAACTTCCGGATTAACTGCAAACTTGACAGTTCCCGTAAAAGGTGAAAAGGCTAAAATAGTTGATAATATTGATTACTCTTTAAGTGGAAAATATTTAATTGTTGCTTCAAGACAAATGATTACATCTCAGAAACATGAAACTATTATAGAAGTTGCTACAGACTCTAGTAATAGGGATTCTTATTATCTTAGCACAGAAATACAAAATAACTTTATGGATTCTTATGCTTGAAACAGATATAATCGATGGAGAAGGTTTAGCTGAAAGTGGTATGGGCTATGCTAGAGGCTATGTAGTATGGCATGGCATAGTTGAAGATATTTTTGACCCTCGGAAGTTAGGTCGTGTTCGTGTTAGAATTATTGGTTGGCATAGTCTTGATAGAGGTAAAATGCCAACTAATACTTTGCCTTGGGCACAAGTTGTTAAAGGTACGGCAGTTTGGGGACAAAGTTCAAATTTACAATTGAATGATTGGGTCACTGGTTACTTTCTTGACGGCTTTGATGGACAGAGACCAGTGGTTTTAGGAAAATATGATGGTATTACCCGTGAAAGGGAGCAAGATTTTTCAAGAACACTACCACCCAATGAACGAGAAAAAAGTCCTCTCGGAATTAGTGGGTCTCTTTCTGGAACTGGGCTTGACTTACCAGGCGGTTATGCTGTTGATTTAACTGACGAACAGAAAAAAATGTTAAGGTCTTATCCTAAACCTGACCTAAACATAGTATTGAAGCCTGCTGGTAAACCATCAGTTCCACCTCTTTCTCAAGGCATTGTCAATAATACTCCTGTTGGTGAAGCAAATAAAAATAGAGTACACGTTTGTGATATTAGTGTGGCGATGAAAAGGGCTGCCGCATTCACAAGAGCGGCATTGGGTATGTTAATGAAAGGAATTAGAGCCGCCATTAAAGCAATATTAGGTGTTCTTGGAATTAGTTTAGATAGTGAGTCTGCTAGATTTATTGAATTGGCTAAGAAAATTAAGAGAGAAATAGATTATGTACGAAGGTTTATTGATAAGATTAACAGTTATACTACAATTGTTGTAAATTATGCAAGACAAATTCGTGCAATGATTGATTGGATTTTAAGCTTACCTAAAATTTTAGCCGAAATGCTTGCAGGATGTTTAAATGAATTATTGAATGCTGCCGCCGCTGGGTTTTCATCGCTCATTGCCAGTGCGGCAGGTGTAGAAGGAAACCCGTTAAAAGAGGTGACTGAAATTATAGATTCCAGCCAAAAACTTATAGATTCTACGTCAAAATTGCTTAACGTGCCAGGTCAAGTTGTTGAAGCACTTGCTACACCATCTACGGCAGAATCGCAAAATGCGGCACTCAATACCGTTCTCAAGTTTACATCCAGTTTTTCAACATCAAATAACTCTACAAGTAACATACAGAGACCTTAATTATGGCAGCAATACAACAATTTGATGATGGTTCTTATACACAGACTTTTGATGATGGTTCCACCTTAACGATGGATTCATCTGGAAATATTACGACTACACCACCAACAAAACCAGAGGGTGATTATTCTTGGACTGAACCGGAATCTGAAGCAAGCGTTGAGAATCCTCCAGTTTATCCATATAATAATGTCACACAGACGGCATCTGGACATACATTCGAATTGGATGATACCAGGGGTCGTGAAAGAATTAGACTGCAACACGGCGGCGCAAGAACCAATGGACTAGGTTCTTTTTTCGAAATGCAATCTAATGGTGATAAGGTAGAAAAAATAATAGGAAAAAATTATCAAATTATTGCAAAAGACAATTATGTTTTAATTAAAGGTGTGTGTAATATTACTATCGAAGGTGATTCTGTTGTACACGTTAAAGGCGACAAATATGAAAGAATCGATGGCGATTACATACAAGAAGTTCGTGGTAATTATACGCAAACTGTAAATAAAGACGCATCAATTAGTTGCGATGGAAATATGGACATTGGTGCTGGAAAAGCTGGCACCGGTATATTGAGTTTTACTGGTGACTATGTTTATTTGGATAGTGATTTAACTGTTGATGGTTCAATCACCGGTGAGATGATTAGTGCCACTTACAAAATAAATGCAGGCACCGGTGTCACTGCTGGACGCTTGGGTTTTTCTACTCTGTTGGGTGGTCTTTCTGTTGGTTTACCTACTGTTGCAAAACTCGGTGAAGTTAATGCACTTCGTAAAGTAACTTCAGTTTCTATAAATGGTATATTTGTTAGAGATATTCAAGGAACTATGATGCAAATGCGAACAACATATAATCTTCACAAGCATCCAGCACCAAAAGGTATCACTGGGTTGCCTATCAAACCTATGTTATAATGGAGAAGTGAATGTCGAGTATTTTTGGGCGATTAAGTTTTAATTTTGATGAAACGAAATTTGGTGATGCAATTCATCTTTCCGATGGTGCAAAAGAATATTTAAACACTTCACCAACGGAATTAAAAACCTGGCAAATAAATGATATTGCCAATGGCAACATTCAGATGACGGATTATTATAAAAATCCCGTTGTTAATGTAACAATTCAATTACTATCCAATGTTCAAACGTTAAACGCAGTTGCAAACACAATTGAATTTTTCGATAATGCTGTCAATTCAGCAAATTTGTTATCTGGTTTAGCTAATTTAGTTATACAGATACAAAGTTTTAGAAATCATACAGATAATGTATCTGGAGTAAATACTGCTGTTTCTTCAACTAATGAAACCGGTGCAGATGCCTTGCATTTTCCAGACTACGATAATGCGGTCAACTTAGGACAACAACTGTTATTATTGGTCAATGAGTCCGATGGTGTGCAAAATTCAACTCCTCTTTTAGGAAGCATGACAAGTCTTTTTGTTGAGGATGAGTTGATTTCGAATACAACAATTTTAGTTAGTGATGTTATAACAGTGAATAATAGTTTAAGAACTGATTCTCCCGGAAGTAATGTTTATAGCAATTTGACTTCGGCTCAAGTGAATACTATTCTTAGTCATATAACTACAGCAAATACTTTAGTTGCCGGTAGAAGGGAACATGATTTGAATTTTTATCGACAAGGACTGACGATTTTAGATGATTATTTCAAAGTTGAAAAATTGACAAGAACAGGTAACACACAAAATTATCTCGTTAACAATTTAATTGGAACTGACAGATATAAAAACAATCTCTCAGGTAACAACTAATAAATAAGATATGGCAACAGTAGTCACACAAGTAACTAGAAAATACAAAGACTTGGATTTAGCATTTATTATGCATCCAGTCAGAAAAGACGTTAACAAGCACATAGATGACTTGGCGGTTATTAATTCCGTAAAGAATCTTATTTCTACTTCTCGTTATGAGAGACCGTTCCAACCGCAACTAGGTTCTGGTGTCCGAGGCTTGTTATTTGAGCAAATGGATTCTGTAACGGCCGCAGTTCTAAAAAGAGAAATAATTCAAACTTTGGAGAATTTTGAGCCTAGGGTTGTCGTGCAAAACGTTGCAGTTTCTCCAGATTTCGATAACAATGGATTTAAAGTCGGTATGACATTTTTGATAGTCAATAGAACAGAACCAATAACAATACAATTCTTCTTACAACGAGACAGATAAAAAAATGGCCGACCGTCTAAATGTAACTGAGTTAGATTTTGACTCAATAAAATCAAATTTAAAAAATTATCTTAGACAACAATCTGAGTTTCAAGACTACGATTTTGAAGGCTCTGGTTTAAATGTCTTGTTGGATATTCTCGCTTATAATACACATTATAATGCATATTATCTGAACATGATAGCAAACGAATCTTTTATGGATTCTGCTGCTCTAAGAAATTCTGTTGTATCTCATGCTAAAAGAGTTGGATATACACCACGTTCTGTATCTGCTCCCAGAGCCGTTATTAATGTTACGGTTCAAACGAACAATTCGACACCAGGTTCTTTAACCCTTCCTAGAGGATACTATTTTCTTGCATCACAAATTGACGGTAGGTCTTATAGATTCGTTACATTAGAATCTTTATCGACCACAAAAACCGGAAACAATTTTGTCTTTACAAGTGTTCCGGTTTATGAAGGACAGTTTGCTTCTTATTCTTACACCAATAGTTACGCAAATAATCCAAAACAACTGTTTACGATACCAGATTCAAATGTAGATACCAGCACATTGAAGGTGAGTGTAAGACAATCTTCATCAAACAATGAAACGATTGTTTATACACAAACAACTGAAACTTTAAATTTGACTTCGACTTCCACTGCATATTATTTGCAAGAGGGTAGAAACGGACAATATGATGTTTATTTTGGTGATGATGTTATCAGCAAAAAAATTCCAGACGGTGGAGTTGTTACTCTAGAGTATTTAATTTCGAATGGTTCTGAAGCAAACAGATCGAACAACTTTACATCTACAATTTCAATTGGTGGTTTTTCTGCAATTTCTGTAAACCCAATAACCGCTGCTGCTGGTGGTTCACCCAGAGAGAGTGTTGACCAAATTAAATTTGCTGCTCCGTTGAATTTACTTTCACAGAATCGTGCAGTTACAAAGAATGATTATATTAAATTAATACAACAAAAGTACCCATCATTTGAGGCTGTCAACGTTTGGGGTGGTGAAGAAAATGACCCGCCAGTTTTTGGTAAAGTTTTCATCGCAGCCAAACCAAAACTTGGTTTTGAGGTAACGAACACCGAAAAAGACTTTATTAAAAATACGATATTAAAACCAATAAGTGTTTTAACTGTTACACCAGAAATTGTTGATATAGATTATAATTATTTAAAAGTATCAGCAACTGTTTTTTATGAGAAAAGTAAGTTATCGTTTTCCGATTCTGAATTGAAAACTGGTATTAAATCTATTATTGAAAATTATTGTTTAACTAACTTAAATAAGTTCAATAGTTATTTCAAGTATTCTGGTTTAGAAACAGCAATTGATAATTTCAATTCAGCAATTGTTTCAAATGAAGTTGAATTGTTCGTTGCTAAAAAATTTAGGCCTGCGTTGAATCAGTCTGATAACTACACTTTAGATTTTGGATTTGAATTGAACAGAGGAACTACAAACGACAATTTTTATTCGTCACCAGACTTTACAGTTCTTGACGAAGGAGGTGTTTCTCGCAAATGCATCTTTGAAGAAATTCCGTCTTCATTTACCGGTTTGGAATCTATAACTGTTACAAACCCAGGTTTTGGATATATCACAACACCGACAATTACCGTTGTTGGTGATGGAACGGGCGCAACAGCAAAAGCCGTTATTGTAAACGGAAAGCTATCTGAGGTTGAAGTGCTGACACCTGGAGTTGGTTACACAACTGCGGCTATTCAAGTCACTGGTGGTGGTGGAAGTTTGGCCGCAGCATCTGCGGTTTTAGAAGGAAGATACGGTAAGATTAGAATTTCATATTATAAAATTGATGAAATCAGTAGCCAAAGCACAAAAGTAATCATCAACAAAAATAAAAATGAAGGTATCGTTGGTACGATTGATTATCTATTGGGTAAAATAACAATCAATAACTTTCAACCAACATCGGTAAATAACTCATTTGGTGATATTATGGTTCACATTAAACCTAAAATCAACATCATACAATCTAAATTGGATAAAATGCTTGTTTTGGATGAAGAAGACCCAACAAGTGTAATCGTTAAAACAATCGTTATCTGATGGAAAACGTCAATCTATCGAGCATTGTTGCTAGTCAATTACCTGATTTTATCAGAAGCGACTACCCAAAGTTCGTCACGTTTTTAAAAAAATATTATGAGTGGATGGAACAAATCAATCGTGTTTCATATGAAACAGATGCTTTAAAAAATTCATATGATATTGACGATTCGGATAGTTACTATTTGGATTTATTGAAAAAGGATTTATTACCTTATTTTCCAACAGAATTACAGGCCGATAAAAGACTATTTTTAAAGTTAATAACCAATCTATACAAAGCAAAAGGAACTGAAAATTCCATAAAGTTTCTTTTCCGTGCGTTGTACAATGATGACATTGAAATTTATTTACCAAAAGAAGATATATTAAAAGCATCTGATGGTAAGTGGACACTACCTTTAGCTTTACGTATCGATACTAACGACAACAATATTTTTAATATTGCTAAAACGCTAATCATCGGACAAAATTCTAAAGCCACTGCGGTTGTTGAAAAAGTTATTCGCTCTGTTGATCGCCAACTAGGTATTTCTTATATTGAAGCTTACGTTTCAAACGTCGATAGACTTTTCGAAACTGGTGAAACTTTATCGGCAACATATATCAATTCTAGTACAGGTTTAGAAGTTACTGTTACTGGTCGTTTGATTGGTTCTCTTTCAGAAATAAAGATTATTCCTACAGCAAGAGGTCTTTTCTATAATGAATATGACCCAGATACAAATTATGATGGCGACCCAGTAAGTATTGTTGGTGGTTTAAATCCCACTGCAAACAATCCAATCGGTGCGGTTGCATATGTCGGACAAACTACAAAAGGTGGTATCACAGATATTTTAGTAATTAAAAGTGGTTTTGGTTTTCGTGATCCTGTAGTTAACAATAATTCGTCTATCATTGATTTCAAAGGTGGTTTTGAAAATGCACCTTTAGGTACTGAAGCAAAAGCAAATATTTCATTGTTAGATACTTCAATCTCCAGAACAATAAACATTTCGAATATGTCCGTTTCTACTCTAAACAGCTTATTCGCAAACATATCTGTAATAGAATCGAACGTTATTAGCACAATCTCGACATATCAACCTTTTACTGTTTATCCAATTTCTTTTGTTGCAATCGAAGGCTCTGGTGGTGGTTATAGAACAAAACCTGATGTAGAAACATATAGTTTTTATAATGAAGATTTGCCCGATAGTTTAATTGCATCTTCTTTGTCCATAACGAAGGGTACAAACAAAATATCGTCAGCTCTTGTTGATTTTACTGTTTCACTGGAACCAGGAAACTATGTTCGACTGTTTATTAATAATAAATTCGAAGAAGTCAAAGAAGTTGTTTTTGTTGATACAAATAATGTTTATTTTGCTGATAACTTTCAAAATGACAAAACGAACGTAAGTTTATTTAAAATTAACAGAAATGATTTATACAAAATAGGTTCTATTGGAAGAATAAACATTAATACTGGTGGAGATAGTTACACGAATGGTGATATTTTAATTTTTACTGGTGGGTCTGGATATGGAGCTAATGGATTCGTTAATGTTGGTGCTGGTGGTGTAATCACTTCTGTAACAATTAACAACCATTCTTCTGGTGCATATATCATAGGTGGAGAAGGTTATGAAGAAAATAGTTTACCAATTATCACTGTTCAGTCTGCCGCAGGAGCAAATGCAAACTTATCAGTCTCAGAAATTGTAGGTGACGGTGAAAAATATGGTTTAACCACTTCCAGAATTGGTGCAATTACTTCGCTGAGAATTGTCAGTTTTGGATATGATTATATTTCCTCTCCTATAGTTTCTTTAAGAAATGCAGACCTTGTAACTACAGCAATTACAGAAGGACAACTATTCGTATCTAACACCGCAGTTTATCAAGGAACTTCGAATACTAACTTTACATTTAAGGCTTTTGTAGACAACTATGACGATGATACTGGACTTTTGAGAGTCTATGATTATAAAGGAACATTAGACGTAACCAAATTGTTGAAGTCAGATAATAGCACAACAACAAATGCAATTACTGCAACAGTTACATCTTTAACTTTCTATGGTGATGGAAATGCAAAAGCAAATGCGAAGTTTGAAAATGGTTTAATTAGGTATCCTGGAATTTATTTGAATACTGATGGTCACATAAGTTCCGATAAAAAGTTGCAAGATGGTAAAAAATATCATAACTTCTCATATATCATAAAAACTCAAACCGATTATGCAAAATTTAGAAGTGCTTTGAATGATATTGTACATCCAATAGGTACAAAGACTTTTGTTGTTAAAGTAGATACAAATGATGAAGATGTTACAGTATCTAATAATACACAATTTATAACTATTACTGAACTATCTGACACCTTCAATATTGCATTGAATTCTAATACAATTGTTTCCACAAATGGTAGTGCTAACTTGTCGGCCACAGTTAATGTTGGTGACGTTATAATCTTATCGAATGTACACAAAACATTACAGAATACAGTTAATATTGTAACTGGTTCCAATCTGCTTTTTGGTCACGCAAATAGTGTTAACTTTATTAATGATTTGCAAGAAGGTGATACAATTTATTTGTCAACCGGAAACACAACCACTATTAAATCAGTTACGAATTCGAACTATGCCATATTAAATACTGTTATTAATGTAACTTCCACATCTGCTACTATAAATGTAATTCATACTGAAGTTTCGACTGCAAATTCAGTTAATGCTAATACTATTATCACTAAAACAAGATTTAAAGCTAATGGCAGCAATTTGAATGCTACCATTCAAAAAGTTAGATAAATAAAATTATGCCTGCACTTATAACAAAAAACTTTAAGATTTTATTAGCAAAACAAGTTTATAACTTAATGGAACTTGGTGCCAATTCTTACCTGCCAACAGATAGAAAATCTTATATTTACGCATTTTTAGGTAAACAACTACCTTGGAATTCTGGAGTAGAAGTTGCTGGTACACCAAGCGATAGCATCAATGCATTTAATGATTATTATAAACGAGGCATCTTCGCAAAACAAATTTCTTTAGACAACACATCACTTGTTGCACCAAGAATAAATTGGACCTCCAATACAGTATACAACACGTATGAAGCAAATTCAAACTTTTATATATTAAATTCGAAAGACCAAGTTTTCAAATGTCTAGCCAACAATTCTGGAACTTCATCTACAAATGAACCAGAACTTTCTCTTTCCACCACATCACTTGAAGAACCATACATTGAAACTTCTGACGGTTACAAATGGAAATATATGATGACATTAACTTCTTTGCAAAAACAGAAGTTTTTAACTGCTGAATGGATACCGGTGGTTTATAATAAATTTGTTCGTGCGGCCGCAGAACCAGGCTCAATTGATATTGTAAATATAACAAATTCTGGTAATAATTATACAAATGGTACCACGCAGTCAATCATAACAATTGACGGTGATGGTACAGGCGCGATTCTAAAGGCAAATGTTTCAAGTGGACAAGTTCAGGATATTATTATACAAAATCGCGGAAACCATTACACTTATGCAAATTTAACTTTCACTGATGTGACTGGTGGAACAGGAACTGGCGCTGCTGCAACCGTATTAATTGCTCCATATGATGGTCATGGTTATGACCCTGTTTATGAATTGGGTGCAAGTACGGTTATGTTTAATGTGGAATTTGACGGAGAAGAAAGTGGCTCAATACCAGTTGATAATGATTTTCGTGAAATCGTTTTGATTCAGAATCCATATCTAAATGATACAACAATGCCAGCAACGGCAAATTCTTACAGTCTTTACACAAAGATTAAAGTATCGCCGGGTATTGGTGATTTTAACACAGACGAAGTTGTTTTTCAAGGAGCAACTTTCTCAGAGGCAAGTTTTACGGCCGAAGTAATATCTTTCGACACTGTTGAGAATTATTTGTATCTGAATAACGTTCGTGGTACGGTTTTAAAGAATCAAGCAATTAAGGGATTCTCAACAGGTTCTATTCGCATCGTTAATGATGTGATAGAACCAACAATGGATTTATATTCAGCTAAAGTATTATACATAGCTGATAAATTGCCAATTACAAGAGATATTGACCAAACGGAAAGAATCCGTTTCATACTGAGTTTCTAAGAGGAATAAATGACAACTCTATTCAATTACGACCCATACTATGATGATTTTGATGAAGATAAAAACTTCATGCGTGTTTTGTTTCGTCCAGGTTATTCGGTACAGGCAAGAGAACTAACACAATTACAAACTATTCTTTCCAATCAAATTGAAAAATTTGGTAATCATATTTTTAAGAGTGGTAGCCCAATTATTGGTGGCAAAGTTTCTCTCGACAGAAAAGCAAATTATGTTCTGTTGCAGTCTCAGTATAGTGGATCTGACATTGATCCGACTCAGTTTTTGAATAAAACTATTGTTTCTTTTGGCGGTGGTAAAAATGTAAGAGCGAAAGTTATTGCCATTGATACTACAGATTCAACATCTCCAGCACTTATCATTAAGTATTTGAGTGGAGACAGATTTGCTCAATCTGAAGATATACGTGTTTATGGTGAAGATATTTTTGCTACCCTTAAAACATCAAACGCAACTGGTGGTTCTTTGGTTGCAAGCATACAAGAAGGTGTTTATTACTTTAAGGGACAGTTCGTTAAGGTTGTTCCTCAATTTTTGTTAATTGAATTATTTTATAGAATTGGTGATAGTTCTACAGTAAATATTAAACCTTCATATAAAATAGGTATTGAATTTGATGAAACAATAGTCGATGAGGTTGATGACACTTCATTGCTTGACCCTGCACAAGGTTCTTTTAACTATCAAGCGCCCGGCGCCAATAGATTTAAGATTGCAACAAACTTAGCAAAGAGAACTATTGATTCATCTGATGTTTCTACCTTCTTTGAAATTATTCGTTTAGTTGAAGATACAATTGTTAAAGAAATTGATTATCCAATTTATAGTGAAATAGAAAAAACTTTAGCTCGTAGAACACATGATGAGTCTGGAAATTATACCGTTGATCCATTTGTTATTTCTATTGATGAGGGAGATTACGCAAACGGAAAATTTAGCGTTGTGCTCGATCCAGGCAAAGCATATGTTAATGGTTATGAATTTCAAACAATTGCGCCTACAACAATAAGTGTTGATAGAGCAAGGGAAGTTTCAAATGTAAATGAATATGACTTGTCTACCAATTATGAGTCCAGTATTGTTTTAGCAAACGTTCGCGGAACATTAGACATTTCTACATATCCACAGTTGGATATACACTGCGTTCCTCACGCGAGCATTTCAATATCTACAGGACCTGCATACAATTCGACAAAAATTGGTACGATTTTTACACATATGATTCGTTACAACGACTCTGTAGATTCTGCAAACGGCAATACACACACATTTACAACCTATACATTTGGTGCAAATAATGTACCTATTATTGGAACTTTAGGAGCTTCTGGTTCTTCAGCCACAACAATTGCAATTCCTGCTGCTTTTAATTCTTCATTGGTTACAAATGCATATGCAAATATGTATTTTAAAATTACCAACGGTGCAGGCAGCGCACTCGCTCCTATTCTCATTACAAGTTCAAATACTGTAACACTGAATTTAGAATCTTCATTACCATTCATACCATCATCAAATACCTTCAGTATAGAATCCGATTTGACTTTTGCGGAATCTTTAGTTGCAAACGGTGGTTTATATATTGCATTTGCTGGTAATATTGATTCTGATTCAAAGTCTCCATCAACAGGTCGTGTATCTATTAATGAGCCTGCAAGAGCATCATTGATGTTCAATACACCACAGACGGCTATCAAAGCAAATACAATTTCAAATATGGATTTCTTTGTCAGAAAGAAATATTCTGGAACAACAGCAGGTGGTAAATTTACTGTAACCGCATCTGGAACTGATAGTTTCTCTTTTTCTAGCGGTTCAGGAACAATTTCTGATGCTCTGTTGCAAGATAATATTATTTGTTTTGTTCGTTCTGATAGTGCAAGTAATGTTCAATTTGGTGTTACACCAAACACTGTTATTGCATTGTCTAACAACAATTTTACAGTAACTTCAGTTTCAACTTCTTCTTTTGAAGTTGATTTGAAGACAACTGAAACTATTAAAGTTGATTTGTTAGTAACAACTAAAATTAACAATGCTGAAGATGGTGCAACAGGTGTTACAAAACGTAAACAGTTAATACCTCCTACGGGCGGAACAAATTTACATTCTTTGATTCCTTACGAAATGAATACAGCTGGAACTCAAGGTACCGATGTTTTATATTCAGCAAACACTACGGGCGAAATAGTTGCTTTTACTAATGGTATGGTATTCAAGAGCATTGGTGCTACAAATTTCACTGGTGCATCAGTCTTAACAGATTTAAGAACGCCAGGAAAACCTGTTAGTTTACAAGTACCTGATGCTTACGAAATTGTTGGCATTTTCGACTCAAAAACAAATTCAAACGTAACATCTGCTATGCTGACAAGTTCAGTATACAATATTACAAACAGATACGAATTCGATAATGGGCAACGTAAGACTCACTACGACCACGCAACTATCAAACTAAAGCGCGGTTTTTCCGCACCAACAGGGACAGTTTTTGTTCAATACAAATACTTTAAGAGTATTTCTATATTTAACGGACTTTTCACTGTCGATTCTTACGCTCAAGGTTCCAATATCGATTATGATGAAGTTCCTTCTTTCAAGGATGAAGAAAATAATAACATTGTAAGTTTAAGGTCCGCTTTCGACTTCAGACCATATAAAGCTATAGGAGGCACATCACTTTCCGGTGGTTTGAATCCTGAACCTTTAGAAACTATCGAAATGTCTTATGATTATTACTTACCTAGAATTGACAGAGTTGTTGTCAAATCTGCCGGTGAGTTTGGAATTATTAAAGGGCAAGCTGCAATACAACCTGTTCCACCAACTGTTGATACAAAGGATATGTTAATTTACACATTAACGATACCTGCGTATACTGAAAGTATAAAAGACATTCGTGCAGATTTTAAAAATAATCGTCGTTATACAATGGAAGATATTCAAAATTTTGAAGATAGAATTCGTGGGCTTGAATATTATGTTGCACTTAATTCTCTTGAAAAGAGTGCGGCAGATGCTAAGATTCTTGATTCTAATGGTCTTGAAAGAGCAAAATACGGTATTCTTGTTGATAACTTTACTGATAAAGAACTTGTTCAAGTATCTTCATTTCAAGATAGACATAATAGAAATTTATTAGACAAAGGAACATTGTATCCCGCTTCACTGATGCGTACAGTGAAACTTCAAGCTAACAATTCATTATTCAGTGGTTCTTCAAAAACTGTAGGAACCGGAACCAAGAAAGCATTTTTACTTTCTTATACTTCAGATGGATTTGCTCAACAACAATATTTTACAAAATCTATACCAATTGCACAAGCACTATTTGCAAACTTTAAAGGTGTAACAAAACTATTTCCCGAATTTACTGGTGATGTTGACACAGGAGTTACCGCAAAAGTCACTCTCAACTCCACTCAAGGAATACAAAACGCATTCAACTTCATCAATGGTGCATTCAAATATATCGCAGATAATGTTCCACAGTGGGCAGACGACAAAGACAGTCCTTTTGCTCAAATTATGGATAGTAAATGGTATCAGACAAGAAATGAAACAACCGTAAGTGATACTGGTTGGAAACAACAAGGTTTTGGTTTTGTGACAACAACAAATCAAGTTACCTTTGCAAAAGCTGGAACAGAGTTCTCACAAAAACAAATTTCTACATCTTCTTCTCAAGTTGATGTTGGTACCTTTGTTACAGATTTGGCTATTCAACCTTACATGAAACCAAAGAGAATAGTTTTCTCATCTATTGGTTTAAGACCTTCTACAAGAATGTATTCATTCTTTGATGACGTTGATGTTAACAAGTATGTCGTTGTTCCTAATCGTGTTACATTAAATGTAAATACTGCACTTGTAAACGGTGAAACCATACTCATTGCTAACACTTATGCAGATTTGATAGCAAATGTGGCAAGTTTGGTTTCTGGTGGAACTTCTTATAAAACCGGTACAGTTGTGATGAGCGAAACAAGTTCAGCTAACGTTTCAATTATAAACGAAAACTCAACGATAAATCTGGCAAGCAAATTCATTTATGGTGTCGATAGCGGGGGTGTTTATTCAATTCCTTCTGTTAATGACCATCGTTCTGGTGTAACAAGAGGAATTACATCAACACAAATTACTCTTGCAACTGATGCTCCTTCATATGACATTACAGGCAACACATTATATTTGATTCATAGTACAACCAATGAAGTTGGTGTAGGTGCAACCTTCACTGTTACTTCTTACAATACAACAACTAAAGTGGCGGGCGTGAGTGGTGCCGGCGCTTACGCAGGACAACAATATGTTTACAGCTTCGGCAATAACAATAGCAACAAGTTAGGACAAATTGGTGGTGCATTGTATATACCTGAGGCCACTTTCCGTTCAGGTCAAAGAAACTTCCGCGTGACTGAATCATTCAATAACAGTTATGATGCAGATGCAATTTCTTTTGCAGATAAAGTTTATACATCTTCTGGTATAACTTTAAATAAAACTACACTTGTTGACACTGTGCTTAATGTAGATGTTGATGTGAAAATTGCTGGTGCATTGACAACAGAAAAAATTATTGGCACAAGAGAATTGAGTAGCGTTTTTACCGCAGTCAATCGTGACCCACTTGCACAAACTTTCTTCGTTGATGCACAAAAGTATCCGTATGGTTTGTTCTTAGAAAGCTTGGACTTGTTCTTCAAAGCAAAAGATGATGGCAATATTCCAGTGATAGTTCAGATTAGACCAACCGTAAATGGCGCTCCTTCATCCGATTATTGGTACCCAGAATCTGTTGTGATAAAATATCCAAACGAGATTAATGTTTCTGAAAGCCCATTACTAACAACAAGTTCAACTGCTACGAAATTCACATTTGATTTTCCAGTTCATTTGAAACCTGGTTTGTATGCGTTTGTTGTGCTGACAGATAGTAATGAGTATAGTATTTGGGAAGCAGAAAAAGGTGCAACAACCGTAAACAACGAATTCGTTGACAAACAACCATATTTGGGAACTTTGTACAAATCTCAGAATGCGATGGAATATGTTTCGTTCATGAATGAAGATTTGATGTTCAAGTTAAATCGCTGTGTTTTTCCAACAACTTCAGCAACGTTTTATTTCGAAAATGAAGAAACATCTTCATTATATTATGTTGACAAGTTTAGGTTGATGGAAACTTCAATTGTTCCTTCAACTAACATTACAAATTTAAATTATTCTGTTATCGCAACAACATCTACAGGAACAAAAGAAACTTCTTTTAAACCAATAACATCATATGTAACATATAACTTTGCTGAGTACGATTACTATGCTGTTGGTTTTCGTCGTAAAAAATTAGGAAATAAAAATGATTGGACTGTAAAAGCAGTTTTATCTACAACATATGATGCAGTTACACCAATCATTTCAGGAGAAAGTTTGCACTTAAATGTTTGGGAAAACTTTTTAGATAATGCAGAAATTAATTCTGACGACTTCACTATTACTGCACCTGGTTCTGGTTACAGCAATGCAAACTTGATTACTATCACTAGCGCAACCGGTTCTGGAGCAAATGCAAATGTCACTGTAGATGCTAATGGTAATGTTGTTGGAATTTATGTGACTTCTTCCGGCTCTGGTTATTTGGATGATTTTGACATTTCTTATTATGCACATCCAACAACACCAGCAACAATTGAGCTGAACAGTGAATTTGATTCATCTGGAGGACCTTGCCTAGCAAGATATATTACAAAATCAATTAAATTGGCTGATGGTTATGAGGCTGGTGATTTGAGAGTATTCTTGAGTGCCAATAAACCTGGTGCTTCAGAAGTTTCGGTGTTCTATAAATTGTTGTCCGATTCTGATGCTACAAAATTTGACGATAGACCATATCAAAAGATGGTTTGTGTTAACCCTACGACAACACCATCTCAAGATTTGATAACCTATCGTGAATATGAGTATCGTCCATCTGCTACATTAAATCAGGCAACTTATACCGGAACAAATGGTGTCACATATGACACCTTTAAAACATTCTCAATTAAGGTTGTCTTAACTTCTAGTGATCCAGCAATTGCGCCTAGTGTAAGAGATTTACGTATTATTGCAACTCCTGCGGAGTGATAATGAAGTTGAAAGTTGAAGGTACCAATTTTGTTAAAGATACCACAACAAATGCCCTGTTAATGACGGGGCGTTCGGCCTTAATTGAAAATGAAGCAAGAAGAAAACTTGCCGAAAGAATTAATGGTAAAAATGATGAGATAAATACATTGAAATCTCAGGTAGAATCTATGTCGCAGGATATGAAAGATATAAAACAACTACTTAACGCCTTATTGACTCAGAGTAAAGAATAATGCCAATCAGTAACATTACAAGAACAAACACAGTTGACGAGTGGCGCATACAGACCAACTTGTCAGCTAATGCTCTCAACAAAATTGAGACAGGAAATTATGATAAAACCGCAGGCTTTTTAAATATTGCTTGCACTGCTGTTTTATCTATTACTTCTTCTGGAACAGGACTCTCTGTCGCAAACAATGCACTTGTTTCTGGTGATTTTACTGTTGGTAAAAGTATTGCTCTCGGTTCTGAGGGTGCCGCGACTGGTAATTTAACTGTTGGTGCAAACACCTTCATTTATGGTAAAGGTGCTGCATTATTTGTTGCAAACAGTGCGATTGTTAATGTTAGTATTCAGGCAACACAGTCGATCCGAACAAATAATTTTATTGCAAACACTGATGCCTCTATTACCGGCACTGCACAAATTGGTTACTTGACAGTCAATAATTCGACTTCAATTGGAACAACTCTTGCTGTTACGGGAAATACAACAGTAGGTAATTTGGTAACGGCTAACTCTGTTGTTGGTGATAACGGCAGATTCTCAAGTAATTTAGTAGCATCACATTTTGTAACCGTTTCAGGTTCTCTAGTTGCAGATAGTGCAAGAATTACATCAAATGCAACATTTGGTGAGACCACTGCTACAACAATTAGTGCAACCAATGCTAGAATTTCTGGTAATGCCAACGTAGCACACGTAACTGCTACAGGTTCTTTAGTCGCAGATAGTGCAAGAATTGCGGCTAATGCAACATTTGGTGAGACCACTGCTACCACAATTAATGCGACCAATGCCAGAATTTCTGGTAATGCCAATGTAGCTCATGTAACTGCTACAGGTTCTCTAGTTGCTGATAATGCAAGAATTACCGCTAATGCAACATTTGGTGAGACCACTGCTACCACAATTAATTCTACAAACGCTAGAATTTCTGGTAATGCCAACGTTGCTCACGTAACTGCATCTTCTTCGGTTGTTGCTGATAGTTTAAGAATTACAACTGATGCCGGTATAGGTGGTACACTAAGAGTAACTGGTAACTCTGTTTTTGGTAATGTGAACACAGCAAATATGATGTATGCTGGTTCTTTGAGAACTGTTGGTCGTGCTGATGTTGGTGGAGCATTTACCGTAGGTAGTGATGCATCTATAGGTGGAAAATTAACAGTATCTGGAGACTTTATTCTTTCTGGTGACATTGTTTATGACACCGATGTGTTGGTAATTAGTACAGTAACTCCAGTTACAACTACAGGCGCAGCATACTTTGGTGTTTTTAGAGGTAACACAACAGGTGGTATTACTGGTCATAATGGTCTCGCAAATTCTGATGCGAATGCATATATTCGTTGGGCCGCTTCTTCTAACACATGGCAAATTCGTGACGTTTTCAACGCAGACGTTGGAACATCATACTCAAAAATATTAACTGCAAATTTAATTAGTAGTTCTCTCACATCTACTAGCACAGACACTTTCTTGAGTTCTTCTGGTGCTAAAAGTTTAAAAGATTCTATTGATACTGAAATTACTGATAGACAGGCTAATGTTGGTTCTGCTAGAATTGCAGTTACAAATACCTACGAAGCAAACATTGGTGCCGCTAGAATTGCCGATGTTGCTTCTGGCCAAGCGAACGTAGGTGCAGGATTAATTTCAGTTACTAATGCATATCAGGCTAATGTTGGTGCTGGTAGAATTGCTGATATCGCATCGGCTCAAGCAAATACTGGTGCAGCTAGATTAGAACTTCAAGCAAATACTGGTGCAGCTAGATTAGAACTTCAAGCAAATACTGGTGCTCTACGAATTCACTCAGACAGCACTTTCTTAAAGTTGTCTGCACCAGGAAATATTCAAACAGTAACGAGTGATGTGTCTGTTACTGGTAATTTAACAGTAACTGGGACAACAACTTATCTAAACACCACAGAACTTAATGTTTCAGATAATGAAATTGTATTGAATAGTGATTGGTTAACAACTGCGGTGCCAACACAAAATGCCGGTATTACAATTCATCGAGGTGTTCATGTAAATGCTTTTATTCGCTATGATGAAACAAATGATTATTGGGTTTTAAGAGACAATGTTGGACAATTTATTATTGCAACAACAGCAAACGTTGGAGCAGGTTTAATTACTGCCACAAATGCTGGCCAAGCCAATGTTGGAGCAGGTTTAATATCAGCTAAGTCAACTTCTGAAGCCAATGTTGGGGCAGGTTTAATATCCGCCAAAACAACTTCCGAAGCCAATGTTGGGGCAGGTTTAATATCCGCCAAAACAACTTCCGAAGCCAATGTTGGAGCAGGAATAATATCAGCTAACACCAACATGAAGAATTATGTGGATACCAGAACCACAGCAAATATTTCTGAAGTTACGAACCTATATTATACTGATGCGAGAGCTAGAGCAGCCGTTGGTGTAGCAGCAACTTTTGGTGCACCTTTGAGTTACATCAGTGCAAACGGTGCATTCCAGCACTTGAATTCTGGTGTGACAGCCACAACTTATGGTGACAGTGTTAATATTCCCGTATTTGCGGTAAATGCAACAGGTCACGTAACCAGTGCAACAAATACTAGTATTCGTTCTGCAACAACTGGTGTTACAGGTATCGTTCAATTGACCGATTCTATTTCTAGCACCAGCACAACAACTGCTTCTGTTCCAGCGGCCGTTAAAGTTGCTTATGATTATGCTCAAGCTGCATTCAATGGAGCAAATACTGTTACAACAGGAACTTCAGCAAACGTCCAATTTTTTAGTATTGGTGTCGGAACTGCTCCTTCTAACTCTTTGGGTGAAATTCGTGCAACAGGTGATGTTACTGCCGGTTACTCCGATGACAAACTGAAAACGAGATTGGGCAAAATTGAAAATGCTCTTGAAAAAGTTTCTTTAATTTCTGGTTTCTATTATGAGCCAAATCAAACTGCTCAAGATTTAGGTTTTGCAGTAAAGAAAGAAGTTGGTGTTTCAGCGCAAGAAGTTCAAGCAGTTCTTCCTGAAGTTGTAGTACCTGCTCCTGTAGATAATCAATATCTAACCGTTCATTATGAAAAACTTATTCCACTATTAGTTGAAGCCATCAAAGAATTGAAGGCTGAAATAGACGAATTGAAGAAGAAATAAGATGGCTGCATTTTCAGAATTAGTAATCGAACAGGGCGCAACATTCAATACAACACTGAATGTTGAAGATACTGCTGGAACCGCAATCAACCTTTATGCTTACACTACCGAATCGCAGATGCGTAAATCATATTATTCTTCAAGTGCAACAACGATCACTGCGGCTGTAACTGGTACTGCTAATGGTGAAGTTACTCTTTCAATGACTGCTGCTAACACAGCAAATGTGACACCAGGAAGATATGTTTATGATGTTAAAATTACATCTCCCGCAAATGTTGTAACGAGAGTTGTTGAAGGAATTGTTACGGTTCTACCATCTGTTACGAGGTAATAATGGTAACTGCTAGAATTAGGACGCCTGGAGTTATAGGAAAAGTTGAGGTTCAACAAAGTCTTAGAACAACAGTTGCAGACCCAAAGTTTAGACCAAAACCAAATGTTGCTTTAACGGAGTTGGCGGATACGAGTATAACAACGGTAGAAGACGGTCAAGTGGTGGCTTATAGTTCAGGTGATGGGAAGTTCGTCGTTAAAAATTTAGGTGATATTTCAATAACACCAACAAACATAAACGGTGGATTTTTTTGATTACCTAAAATCATAAATAAAGAATAATAAGATTCCCTAAGGAACAACAAATGGCAAATACAGTAATTCAATTAAAATATTCCAATACAACAAATAAGCCGCCGCTGTTAAATGTGGCGGAACCTGCTTATTCAAACGTTTCTGGAACTCTATGGATTGACGATGGAACTGCTGTTGTAGCCATCGGTGGTAAAGCATATACTGACAAAATTGACGCTGCTGCATCAGCCGCTACTTCTAATGTGTTGGTTAAAAGAGACACCACAGGTAATGCATCGTTTAATTACGTTCTTGCAAATGTTGTTGGTAGTTTATATGGAAATGCTCAGACAGCAACCAAACTAGAGACAACAAGATACTTCAACTTGTCTGGTGACATTGATTCCGTTTCTTATGCTTTTGATGGTACTGCAAACGTCGAAGCAACTCTAGAACTTACAAATACTGGTGTTACCGCAGGTTCATACGGTGGAACAACAAATGTTTCAGTTTTTACTGTTGACGCTGATGGTCGTGTTACATATGCAGCAAATGTAAGTGTTGGAACAACTCTCAGCTTTGCAGGCGACTCTACTAACGGTTCGTTAGACTTATTGACAGATACTTTAACTGTTAAGGGTGGTGAAGGTATCACTTCCGTTGCGACTAATGCTAACAACACATTGATTCTTGATGTTGATACTACTGTTGTTCGCTCAAACACGGCCAGTTTAAATCAAGTCATTGACGGTAACATTACCATTACCGGTAACTTAATTGTTACAGGTAACACAACAACTGTTGATGTAACTACATTAAGCGTTGAAGACTCGCTGATTGCACTTGCAAGAAATAATATAACCGATGCCGTTGACATTGGTTTCTATGGACATTATAACGATGGATCAAACAGACACGCAGGTATTTACCGCCATGCTGGAGATCAACAGTTCTATGTTTTCGACAATTACAATCAAGAACCAACTGCTAACAGTATCAACCCTGCTGACGCAAGTTTTCGTCTAGCAACATTACACACTAATTTGACCGCCAATATTGCAAATGCAACCGTAGCGACAATTGGTACTCTAACACTAACGAATGATTTAACTGTACCTAATGGCGGTACAGGTGCAAGTACATTCGCTGTTGGTAGTATTCTAGTTGGTGATGGAACAAATTCATTAAAACTTCTTGCTAACACTGGCACAGCCGGTGCTTATGGTTCAGCATCTAATACTTTAATTGTTACTACAGATGCATATGGCCGTGTGTCTGCTATTACAAATAGTGCAATTCAAATTGATGCATCAAATATTGTATCGGGCAAATTAGCAATTAATAGAGGCGGTACTAATAACGACACATACACAACCGGTGCCGCAGTATTCTATGATGGTGTTGCAATCAAAACATTAGCAAATACCGGAACAGCAGGAACTTATGGCACCGCAAATCACATTCCTGTAATTACCACCGATGCTTATGGTAGAGTTTCTGGTGTTTCAAACACCGCAGTTAACATTGATACCAGTGCAATTGTTTCTGGAACACTGGGTGTTGGGCGTGGTGGCACCGGAGCTTCTTCTTTCACCGTGAAAGGTGTTATTATATCTGATTCTGCATCTTCAACAGGTGCGTTAAGTTCTTTAACTTCTGCTATAGAAGGACACATTTTACAAATCAATTCTTCAGGAGCACCAACTTTTGCACACCTAAATGGTGGTACGTTCTAATTTAATGTTGAAAGGAATTTATTATGGATGTGAGATTACAAAATGCATATGTGGAGGTAGTGCTTGGCAATTTTATGGAAGTTGTCAAGCAAAACTTAATGTTTCAGGCGCAACTTGAAGTTTTAAAAACGGATAGTAAAGATGTTCCAGAATTTCAAAGAAAACTGAAAGAAATTTCAGATAGTAATATTGAACTTCAAAGACAGGTATTGGAAAAAGACAGAAAGATTAGTGATTTAACTGTCGAAAGAAATACATTAAAAGATTCGGAAAATAACACCGACTCCATTAAACAAGAAAAGCAGAGACTGCAATCTGCCGTCAATGATTACATGAGACAGTTAAATGAATCAAAAAATGAACTGTTGAAGGTAAAGAGTGAATCACAGGATGTTTTGTTACAAAATAACAACCGTATTGAAGAACTCACTAAATATATTTCAAGATTAGAAGTTGCTGTGCCAGCTAATAAACTTAAAAAAGTAAAACTTGGTGAGAGCGGTCAAACGGAAACTCCAGAAGTCGCAGAAATAATTCCAATACCGTTGGATGATGAATCTGTGAAAAATGGAGGAACATTCTAAGATTCAGTAGATGGCAAATACAATAATTCAATTAAAAAATTCGGGCGCAACGGGTAATGTACCTGTTGCTCTTACGCCTGGTGAATTGGCTATAAACTATGCTGATGGTAAATTGTATTATGGTAATTCATCAAATACTGCAATTTTATTTGATGCAGTTACCGAACCTGCTGGCTTAGACACAGAATTACAATTCAATGATTCTGGTGTGTTTGGTTCGTCTGCTAATTTAAGTTTCAACAAAACAACAAAGATATTACATACCGATAATATCACACTTTCAAAAAATTTAGTAAGTTCAAATGTAATTTATTCTGGTGCATTATTTGGTGGAATTGCTTCTATCTCTCATACACCACTTGCAAATTCTCTTGCATATTTTACCGGCAATACATCACAATACGTTCAAGTCAATATTGAAAATATTGATCCTCTTGGTTCATCCGATCTTGTCGCAACGGCCGATGTTGGTTCTGATGGAACATTTTATATTGATGTTGGTATTCAGAACTCAGGTCAAAATGACGGCAACATAAAAGCATTAGACGGCTATTTACTTGTTCAAGGTAACACAGGACAAACTGGTGGTAACCTTATCATCGGTACAATATCAGGAACACCTGGACAAGAAACTCGATTTGTTGCTGGTGGTTATGAAGATGCAAATGTCATATTTAAAATTGGCACTTACGGCTTAACTGTCGTAAAAGGTGATATCACCAGCAATGCAACAACAAGGATTTCTGACGTAGCAAACAATGCATTTGCTCAAGCTAATCTTGCATATGGTGCCGCAAACACAAAGTTATCATCGTCTGGTGGAACAATTTCTGGTGATTTAATAATCACTGGAAATGCAAATGTTAGTGGTGCTTTTATAACAAACACGTATATACAATTTGCTGATGGCTCTAAACAATATGTTGCAAACGCTGGCTCAGGTGGTGGAGGCTTTGGTCTTATAGATTTAGGATTAATTACTGAGGTAGTTTTCAATTCTAACATCATTGATTTACAACAATAATGTCGTCATAAATAAGAAAAAGATGGGTAAATTTTAATGTCTATACAGTTACAATTTCGCAGAGGTAATACAACGCAAACAGCCGTTTTCACTGGCGCTGTTGCAGAACTAACTGTAGATACCGATAAGAATACCGTTATTCTTCATGACGGCGTTACTGCCGGTGGTTATGCACTTGCAAGAGAAAGTGCTTTAAGTGCAAATCAAGCACTAGCACAAAATGCATTCAATAAAGCAAATGCTGCTTATGATGCAGCAAATACGAAATACAATTCCTCTGGTGGCACGATTTCAGGTAACGTTATTGTAACTGGAAATGTAACACCAACAACAGATAATGTTTACAGTTTAGGTTCTGCTGCCGCTCGTTGGAAAGATATTTTTGTTGGTGCAGGTACAGTTGACATTGACGGTGTTAAATTAAGTAAAGTTAATAATCAACTGGTAGTTTCAGGTGCAACAGACTTAGTATTGAGTGGTACAAGTTTACCTTCTTCCACAAATACTGCTAACAACATAGCGAACGCATTTAATCAAGCCAACCTGGCATACGATGCAGCAAATACTGCATTTACTGCTGGCGGTGCAAGAGCATTCGACCAAGCGAATCTTGCATTTGATAAGGCTAACAGTGCATGGGAATATGCAAACAGTGCATACGCTACAGCAAACAATGAAATATTAACCAGACAAGCAAACGTTGGCGCAGCAGTTATTGCAATCACTAATGCATATCAAGCAAACGTCGGTGCTGGCTTAATTTTAAATAAATTAGCATCTGACGCTAACGTTGGTTCTGCGATTATTACTGTTACTTCTGCATATCAAGCAAACGTTGGTGCTGCTAGAATTGCTGACCAAACCGCAGCACAAGCAAATGTTGGCGCTGCCGTTATTACTGTCACCAATGCATATGAAGCAAACGTTGGACAATTAAGATTAGATACTTCAAATGCAAACAATTCTTTAGCAGCTAATATTGGTGCTGCTAGAATTGCTGATGTTGCCGCCGGTCAAGCCAACGTTGGTGCAGGTTTAATTACCGTCACTTCAGCATATCAAGCCAACGTTGGTGCAGCTAAAATTATTGCATTGGGTCGTGCAGACTCCGCGTTTGCTCAAGCCAATTTAGCATATGATGCAGCAAATAATGTTGCACCTCAAATTCAACCAACAAGAAATGTTGCAAACAGTGCTTTTGCTCAAGCTAATCTTGCCTATGCAGAAGCAAACAGTAAACTATCTTCATCCGGCGGAACAATTTCTGGAGATTTGGCTGTTACAGGTAATTTAACAATTACCGGTAACACAACAACTCTTAATGTTTCTTCATTAAAAGTTACCGATTCCATCATTCAGTTAGCCATTGACAATCGAACCGATTTGATAGATATTGGTTTTGTCGGACACTATGCAAATACACCGAACAATCACACTGGTTTAATTCGTAAATTTACTGACGGCAGATATTATCTTTTTGACAACTACACACCAGGAACTGAGCCAACTAATTCAATTGATGTTGCAAATACAAGAGTTGCAACACTCAGCGCAAACCTTGTCACAAACGTAATTACTCTACGCGGTTTAGACCCATTAGATTACGCAAACACAATACAAACTGTATCACAAGCAAACATTGGCGCTGGTTTAATTACTGTTACCAATGCTTATCAGGCTAACGTTGGTGCTGGCTTAATATCTGCAAAATCAATTTCTGAAGCGAACGTAGGTTCAGCAATAGCTCAAGGTCAAGCCAACGTTGGTGCAGGTTTAATTACTGTTACTTCTGCATATCAAGCAAACGTTGGTGCAGGTTTAATTGTTGTAACAAATGCATACCAAGCAAACGTTGGTGCAGCCAGAATTGCAGATACAGCATCAGCACAAGCAAATGTTGGTTCTGCAATTGCACAGGGACAAGCAAACGTTGGTGCAGCCAGAATTGCAGATACGGCATCGGCACAAGCAAATGTTGGCGCAGGTTTAATTACAGTAACTAATGGTTATCAAGCTAACGCTGGCGCCGGATTAATTACGAAAGTTGCAAAAGCTGGCGACACAATGACAGGAAGTCTTTCAACTTCTGGTTCATTGATTGGTTCAAGTATTACTGCAAATACGATTGTTACAGTTAATACACATTCTGTATATGAAGCAACTGCGGTAACTACTTCAAACACAGCACAAGTTGTATTGGATTCTTTCTCAACAACTGATTATCGTTCAGCAAAATATTTGGTACAGATTACAAGTGGTTCATCATACGAATTGCTTGAATTAACATTGATACATGATGGTACCACGGTTTATCTGTCACAGTACGGTAACATCAAAACAGGTGCAACTCTTGGTGTATTCGACGCAACAATCTCAGCAGGAACTTTGAGTGTATTAGCAACACCAAACAATGCAGTAACGACATTTAAAACCGCTGCTACATTGATACCCACATAAAATATTATCAAAGAGGGGATAGTGAACCTTGGCATCTAATCAAGACTTTATCGTAAAGAATGGCTTGACCATTGGAACTTCCAGGGTCATCGCAGCCAATGGTGTTTGGGTCGGCGCAGCAACCAATCTTATAGGGCCACAGGGACCCACTGGCGCACAGGGACCTACAGGTCCGCAAGGTGCAACAGGTCCGCAAGGCGCACAAGGTCCAACAGGAGCAACTGGACCGCAAGGTGCTACAGGACCACAAGGTGCTCAAGGTGCCCAAGGTGTTACTGGTCCAACAGGACCTACGGGTCCTCAAGGCGCACAAGGTGCAACTGGACCAACTGGACCACAAGGTGCTCAAGGTATTTCTGGACCAACGGGACCAACAGGACCAACTGGTCCTACAGGTGCTACCGGTCCTCAAGGTGCAACAGGTCCGACAGGACCTACGGGTCCTCAAGGCGCACAAGGTGCTCAAGGCGCAACAGGTCCTCAAGGCGCAACAGGTTCGACAGGACCAACAGGACCACAAGGCGCAACAGGTTCGACAGGACCAACAGGACCACAAGGCGCTCAAGGTGCTCAAGGAGCGACAGGTCCGACAGGACCTACTGGGCCCACAGGTCCTCAAGGCGCAACAGGACCAACAGGACCCACTGGTCCTACAGGTGCTCAAGGACCGACCGGAGCGCAAGGACCAACTGGCGCTCAAGGTGCAACAGGTCCAACGGGCCCGCAAGGAACTTCTTTCTCAACAGGGGTTCAAGGCAATTTTGAAATTGCTGCTTCCGATAATAGTTCAACATCATATTCTGTGGCTGGAATAGAACTTAGAGAATCTAATTTCGGAGGTTCTTCTTATCAGCCACCAAGACTCGGTTTTCATTGGGGTGGTATTGTAGCATCTCAAATTGGTATTGAGTCCAGTGGTAGAATAAAAATCATTGACAATCCTGGAAGTAGCTATGAAGCACTGATAGGTTCCATTTTATATGGAAGTGCTAGTGTGAGAGCACCAATCTTCTATGATTCAGATAACACTGGGTATTATATAGATGCAGCAAGCAGTTCCGTACTTGGTTCTTTGAGATGTGCTAGTGGATTTGATACGAGAACCAATGACGTTTATGCCGATATGAGAGTCATAAGAAGCGGCGGCAGCGATGGTATGTTTATTGGTTATAATAATACAAACGCCGGCATCACTCGTATTTTTGGAGAAGGTGCATCTTCTGGTGAGTTTATAAAGTATTCAGGATTCAGTTATGAGCCTGGTTCATTCAGAGCACCGATTTTTTACGATGCTAATAATACTGGATACTATTTTGACGGCGCGAGTACATCCAAATGGAACGAATCAAACCAAGATAGTTGGCACACGTTCAATAATTATGGTTTAGGTGTAACAGGAACCTATGATAGCTATAGATTGCAAACCGTGTTTGCAATGGGTTCTGCTTATAGAATGGCTGCTGATGGTACAGCAACCAGCAATATGTACGGTATTGCATGGTCACATCCTAATGCAGGCAGTTTGGGTGGTGCAAACAACCTGAATGACCATGGTATACTCATTATTAATAACGGCAGTTTCAGAGCCGCTATTAGTTCAAGAGCAGTTTTCAGTGCTGACGTTCGCGGTACATTGTTCTATGACTACAATAACACAGCTTATTATTGTGACCCTAATAGCACATCAAGATTAGGCAACACCGAAACGGACCAGAGTTACACCTATGGTTGGTTTAGAAATTATTCAAATAACACAGGCTTATATAATCAAAATACTACGCAACATTTAAGCTCGACTACAAATGGTTACTGGGATATGTCCAGTACAACTACTATTAGTAGTATTAGATTTTACACAGGTGGTCATCTATCCGCTTTGCGCGGTTATGTTTATGCTGATACGAGCAATAATATTGGCTTCTTAGGTGCAGGAGGAAGTTGGCGTTTGCGTGTTGTTGCTGACGATTATTCTTTAGCTGATGGTAGCTCAATGAGAGCGCAATTGTATTATGATTCTAACAATACAAGTTACTACGCAGACCTGAATGGAACAACCTACTGCTACTACTTACAATCAGCAACTACCATTCGTGCAGATTCTGATAGAAGAATTAAAGATAATATCGAAACAATCACTGGTGCATTAGACAAAGTTAAAAAACTAAGAGGTACAACTTTCACCCGTAAAGATTTGGAAGATAAAGAGAAAAAACATATTGGTCTTATTGCTCAAGAAGTTTTAGAAGTTTTACCTGAAGTTGTTGGTGGTTCCGAAGATACTACATATTCTGTTGGTTACTCTGAGATAGTTGCTGTATTAATTGAAGCGATTAAAGAACAACAAAATCAAATTGAAGAATTGAAGGTACTAATCAATGGCAAGTAATCAAGATTTCATCGTAAAGAACGGCTTGACCATTGGCACATCTAGAGTTATTGCAGCTAATGGTGTTTGGGTTGGTGCAGCAACTAATCTTATTGGACCACAAGGTCCTACTGGTGCAACCGGTCCGCAAGGTGCTACAGGACCACAAGGCGCACAAGGCCCAACTGGTCCAACTGGACCTACTGGCGCACAAGGTTTAACTGGACCCACAGGGCCAGCTGGACCACAAGGCGCACAAGGCGCAACTGGACCGCAAGGTGCTCAAGGCTTGACTGGACCAACCGGTGCAACAGGACCTCAAGGTGCTCAAGGTATTGCAGGACCTACAGGTCCTACGGGACCAACTGGACCAACAGGTCCTCAAGGCGCACAAGGCGCAACTGGTCCTACCGGACCTCAAGGTGCTCAAGGCGCACAAGGCGCAACTGGACCTCAAGGTGCCCAAGGTGCTCAGGGTTTAACGGGCGCAACTGGACCTACTGGTGCTACTGGTCCACAAGGCGCTACGGGACCAACAGGACCTACTGGTGCAACTGGACCACAAGGTGCTCAAGGTGCAACTGGGCCTACAGGTCCAACGGGTCCACAAGGCGCACAAGGACCAACCGGAGCGCAAGGGCCAACTGGTGCTCAAGGTGCAACTGGTCCAACAGGTCCGACAGGACCGACCGGCCCTACTGGAACATTTTCTGCCGGTGGAAATATAGCCGTAGGAACAGTATCGACAACCGGAAACGTTGTTATTGGTGGTAGCTTCCCTAATAACGCCTATAACTCTACAACCGGCTCCAGACTAATGTTTGGTGGAGGCGACTCTGATGCATCTGGAAATTATTTCATAGGAACAAACTTAGAAAACTATGGTGGTAATTATAATAAGTTAGACATACGTTGGCACACCGGTATTAGAATGGGTGCTCAACCAGGCTACGGTGGTATTCGTTTCTACGATACGGAAGATTTAGGAACGCAAGTTTTTGCTATTGGTAAAGATGGTTCTTACGCTCAAGCTAATCAGAGTATGCGAGCACCAATCTTTTACGATTTAGATAATACTGGCTACTATCTTGACCCAGCGTCTACATCAGTATTGAATAGAATCAGTACAGTTAGAGCAGATAATTGGCTATATTTGGATAACAATTACGGACACTCTGTAGTTGGAGTTTACTCGTCTTATCGATTGCAAGGTGTTTGGGCGATGGGCGATTCTTACAAACTTGCGGCGGATGGCGCCACCGTGGGCACTTTATATGGAATAGCATGGTCTCATCCTAATGCAGGAACTCTTGGTGGTGCCAATAACTTGGCCAGCCATGGTATGTTGATTTTGGAAAATGGAACCTTCAAAGGTGCATGGGGCGGCGGAAGTTTTAGAACACCAGGTGATGTTAGAGGAACAATATTTTATGATTGGGATAATACTGGTTATTATTGCGACCCATCAAGTGCCTCATACTTATATTCTTTAACTTTAGCTGGTGGTGCTTACTTCAGACCAAGTACATGGATTCAATTTGACAGTACCTATGGTCTTTATTGGCCAAATCACTACGGCGCACATTTACACGCTAATGATTTATCGACATACACACAATTAGCTTTACGTGGTAGCAAAAATAGTTATGGTGGTATATTCGACCAATTTAGTGGCGTTAACGGTATCATGTATGATTCTGGTGGTAATGGTGGTGTGTATCGTGAAGCCAACGGCAGATGGATTTTTTACCACAACGTAGGCAATAACTGTATGGGTGTTGGTACATCATCAACATCTTCTACTTATGGAATATATGTCACTAAAGGTGGTTATTTTGATGGTCGCGTCGATGGAACCGTATTCTATGATGCAAACAATACATCTTATTATGTTGACCCAAATGCTAGTACATCATTGAGAACTGTTGGTGATTGGAGGTCAGATTCATCTACTTGGACCGGAGAGTTTGCAGGCAAAATTCAGTATCATTCAAACAATTGGTATTTCCAGTACACCACTGAATTTATTTTTAGAAACGCAAGTGGTAGTAACGTATTTTACGGAGATTCATCGGGCAATACTTTTGCAAGTGCATCGAATCGCGCACCAATCTTCTATGATTCAAATAATACAGGCTACTATGCCGACCTTAACAATACTACTTACTGTTATTACCTACAATCAGCAACTACCATCAGAGCAGATTCTGATAGAAGAATTAAAGATAATATTGAGCCGATTGAAAACGCTCTTGATAAAGTTAATAAATTGCAAGGCGTTTCTTTCACTCGCAAAGACTTAGAAGATAAGAAAAAGAAATACATTGGCCTTATCGCTCAAGATGTTCTTGAAGTTTTACCTGAAGTTGTTTCTGGTTCGGAAGAATCTAGATACTCCGTGGGTTATTCTGAAATAGTTGCCGTTCTAATTGAAGCAATTAAAGAACAGAGTGCCTACATAAAAGAACAAGATGCAAGAATCGTTGCATTAGAAAACAAATTAAATTAACCAGCCAACATTTTAGGAGAAAATAATGGCAATTACATATACATGGTCAGTAACCGGTCTAAAGACTAAAGACGAAGGGGACAATACCGGTGCGGTCGTTCAGACTTACTGGAAAAAAGTAGGTACGGACGAAAACGGTAATGAAGGCACTTTTTCTGGTGCAACACCTTTCACTTCAGTGGATGTTCCTGCTGGAGAGTTTGTACCTTTCGCAGAATTAGATGAAGAAACTGTTCTCGGATGGATTCAAGCAGTTGTTGTTGGTGGCTACGAAGAACACGTAAACGCTCAAATCAAAAAACAAATTGATGAGAAAATTACGCCTATCACCGATGCATCATTGCCTTGGGCACCAGCACCTACTACACCACCAACACCCTAAATAATTAATAACATGGAGATATTATGCAAGAACCAACAGTAAAACTTGAAGTCACAGTGAATGAATTGAATGTCATTTTGGGTGGCATGGCTAAACTTCCTATTGAAGTGGCCATTGGAGCTTTCAATAAAGTTCAGCAACAAGCCGAACAACAATTGGGCAAACCTAACGCAAATCAGTTACAAGGTCCTTTGTCTGACAAAGTTTTGAATTGATGCGCGGCGAGTGGTGCTTCTTTAAAAGCATATTCACTCCAGACGAATGCGATTTTATTCTGAGGGAAGGAATGAAAATTCCTTCTCAAAGAGCCGTTATGGGCACAGATAGCCCGATACAAGATGAATCGTATCGTCGCAGTGATATCCGCTTTATACGAAAAATGGAAAATTCAAATTTGGAATTTCTGTTCGACAAAGCATGGAAATTAGCAATCGAAGCCAACAATGATTGGTTTAATTTTCATATTACAAAATTAGACTATATTCAATTAGCAGAGTATTCTTCTGAGGAACAAGGTGAATATAAAACTCACCATGATGTTTTTTGGATGAATAATGACCCGTTTTACCATCGCAAACTGACTTGCGTTATTCAGTTGACAGACCCAAGTGAATATGAAGGTGGTGATTTTGAGCTTCATCAAGTTACAGAAACACCAAACAGAGAAGTCATAAGAGATAGAGGAACAGCAATATTCATTCCTTCTTTTATACTTCATTCAGCAACACCCGTAACAAAAGGTAAAAGACATTCTTTAGCCGTTTGGTTTGACGGTCCAAAATGGAGATGATGTGAGAACGAACGTAATTATTATTGATGATTTTTATTCTAACCCGGACGATGTGCGAGCCTTTGCTTTACAGCAAGAATTTACGGTAGAAAAAAACTTTCCTGGTAAAAGAACCGCATCTTTCCTAAACGAAAGCACAAAAGAAGGGTTGCAAAAAATAATTCAGCCTTTTGGTGGTAACATTATCGATTGGTATGAAGAAGAAGGTGGCACCGGTAGTTTTCAATATACTACTGCTTTAGATAGAAGTTGGATGCACGTTGACAATTATAACACTTGGGCAGGTGTTTGTTATCTAACACCTGGTGCACCGCTGTCAGGTGGTACAGGTCTTTTCAAACATAAAGAAAATAATACCATGTACGATATGAAAAGAGAGCTTGGTAGTGAAGGTCAAGATATAACAAAGTGGGAAATGGTCGATAGAATCGGTAACGTTTATAACCGACTTGTGTTGTATCGTGGTGATATTTACCATACATCTTTAGATTACTTTGGTAAAGATATTCAAGACGGTAGACTTTTCCAAGTTTTCTTTTTGAATACTGAATACTGATGAAAATCTGTCGAGTAATTTTTTCAACCAATAGACCAGAGTTTCTAATACCCACTTTAGAATCTCATCAAAAATATATCGATTTCGGTGAGCATGAAGTTTATGGTATTTTTATCGATGACTATCCACAAGGTCGTGATGACAACCAGATTGTCGAAATAGCAAAGAAGTATGGCTTCAATGAAGCGGTATTGCACGAAACAAATTTGGGTTTAACACCAACATGGACAGAACTTTGGACATATCTTGCAACACAAGACTATGATTATATCTGGCATCATGAGGACGATGTTGTCTTTAATCAGCCGATAAAGATACAAGACTTGATTGATTTCTTGGAAGAAAACAAAGAGTTTTGTCAAATCAATATCAAAAGAAATCCTTGGTACGATTTCGAACTCAACCAGCCACAAGTCACTGACAAAGACAAATTTTTTAAAGGTTACAGGTATGATATCCGCGATGATTTCTTTTGGACTATGGCATCTTTATATCCAGCATGGATAACAAAAGAACCTATAGTTGAAACTGAGAAATGTAATTTAGCCGAGTGGCCAGTCATGAAGTATTTTAAAGAAAAATATGATATGAAAATGGCTATTTTAAAGAACGATGACGGCAGTAATATGCTAGACCATATTGGAGTATACTCTCAAGGTAAGAGAGTCGAAGAAGGTGAACCTGGTTGGGAACGGTTTAAAATGTTCGACCCAACCAAAAAATACAATTCCAAAACTGGTGTCCTAATAGTATAAATAACCCATAAAACTATGGGTATTTTATATGGCCAAACCTACAACCAGAGCGCAATTTAAAGACTACTGCTTACGCAAGCTAGGTCATCCAGTTATTCAGATAAACGTGGACGACGACCAAGTCGAAGATAGAATCGACGATGCGTTAAACTTCTTTTACGATTATCATTATGACGGTACACAACAGATGTACCTCAAGCACCAGATAAAACAAGAAGATATCGACCGACAGTGGATTTATTGTCCTGATGCTGTCATGTTTATTACCGGTATTTTACCTTTCGACCAGTCAAACTCGTCTGTAAATATGTTTGACTTGCGCTATCAATTGCGCCTGCATGATTTGTATGACTTTACTTCCGTTTCGTATGTGTCATATGAAATAACCATGCAACATATTAGAACATTAAATCTGTTGTTTTCTGGAACACCACAGATTCGTTTCAATCGAAAGCTAAACAAATTGCACCTTGACATAGATTGGACGAGAGATGTAAAAGTTGGAGATTATGTTGTAATAGAATGTTATCGTGCAGTTACTCCAGATACCATCACATTAACAGGAACTGCGACGATAAGTAATACTTCAAATGTCGTTACTGGTACAGGCACCGTATTCACACAAGAAGTTTCTATCAACGACGAAATAACAATCAATTCTCAGACAAAGAGGGTCGTTAATATAACCGGCGACACCTCACTAAATGTAACTTCTGCTTACACTTCTTCACAATCATCCCAGTCGATTACAATCTCAGGCTACGCAGATGTTTGGAATGATAGATTCCTAAAGGCATATGCAACAGCTAAAATAAAACAACAGTGGGGTAGCAATATGAAGAAGTTCAGCGGAATTGCAATGCCTGGTGGTGTCACATTAAACGGTAAAGAAATTTACGATGAAGCTTCGGAAGAATTAGAAAAGCTTGAAGAAGATATCAAGAGTACGCAATCTATGCCTAGCGAAATCTTCATGGGTTAATAATGCCTACAAATTTCTATTTCAATAACTTTCCGCAACACCAAATAACCAGCGAACAATTGCTGGTTGAAGATTTGGTGATTGAAGCCATGCAGATTCATGGCATGGATGTTTATTATCTGCCAAGAACAAGTCGTGACCAAGTTGATATGCTCTATGGTGAAGATACATTGAAAGAATATCGTAACGCTTTTGCAATCGAAATGTATCTAGAAAATGTGACAGGCATGGACGGTGAAGGCGACTTCATCTCTAAGTTTGGATTAGAAATACGCGATGAAATAACATTGTTAATGTCTCGCAGAAGATTCTCAATGTTAGGCACATCATTGAACAGACCAAGAGAAGGTGACTTGGTTTATGTGCCACTTGTACAAAACTTCTTTGAGATAACATTCGTTGAGCATGAAAATGACCAAGCAATGTTCTATACCTTGGGTAGAGGTCGAGGCGGAAATGTTTATGTTTATGCATTGAAATTGAAACAATATGTATTCAGCGAAGAAATTATTTCAACTGGCATTGGAGAAATTGATGACCAAGCATTCGATGAATATAAGCGTTCAAGAATTCCTCTTGCGAACAATACAATATTCCCTGCAAGTACGGGAGCATTTATTCCTGGTGAAATTATATATCAAGGTTCTTCATTAGCATCGGCAAATGCTCAAGCTATCGTACATTCATATGTACCACACACTCATATAAATGTTATCAGAGTGCAAGGAAATTTTGCATCTGGCAACGTATATGGCAATACAAGTAGTGCATTGAGAAGTGCAATATCTCTCGATACTTCAACACAAGTAGGTAATGATATATTTGAAGACATTGCAGACAACGTAAGAATCGAAACTGAGGCTGACGAAATCATTGATTTTACGGAAGCAAACCCATTTGGTGAAGCATAATGTTAGGTAATAATCATTTTTATAATCGAACTATACGAAAAATAGTCGTTGGTTTCGGAACAATGTTTAACGATATTGTTCTTGTTAGATATAATAAGGCAGGCACAACTGAGTATGAACGAACTCGCGTACCTTTATCATATGGAGCTAAAGAAAAATATTTGAGCAGATTGACTTCTGACCCAACATTAACAAAGTCAATTAACACGTATGTACCTAGAGTATCTTTTGATTTGGTCGGATTGTCTTATGACTCAACAAGAAAATTCAATACTATCAATAGAAATTTTGGCATAAATGATGCTACAGGTGTTGTCTCTGGACAATATGCACCTGTACCATATAACTTCGAATTTGATTTAAGCATTTATGTTCGCAATCAAGAAGATGGCACACAGATACTGGAACAAATATTACCTTTTTTTACACCAGATTTTACCATTACACTAGACCTTATTCCTAAAGTAGGTCGTAAGTATGATATGCCTGTCACACTTAACTCAGTTAATCCAGAAATAGATTATGAAGGCGATTTTTCAAGCACAAGATTAATTATCTGGAACTTAAATTTTACAGTTAAAGGTTATATTTTCCCTTCAACAAGTGAAGTTGGTTTAATTCAGCAAGCTAATACAAACATTTATACTGAAAGTAGAAATACTCTATATCAAAAAGTATATGTTGACAGCGCAAATGGTTCTGGTGTATTTACCACCGGAGAAACGATTAGAGTACCTGAAAGAAATGTAACCGGTACAGTTACATACTTTGCAAATAATGTCACAGGTACTTTAATTGTTTCTGATTTGAATGAGCTTTTGGAAGAAAATGATATTGTTGTTGGTGACTATTCTAATGCAACATATACAATTGATACTGTAGATTTGAACCCATTAAAGACTGTTGCTATAGTTACAACTCCAGACCCTGCTAGTGCAAACGCTGATGAGTCTTTTGGATTTATAGATACCATAACAGAATTTCCGAACACATTATGATGAAAAAAACTGATGAAAACTTATCAAAGTTATTTGATATTGAACCTATAACACAACAAGATACAGATTTAGTTCCAATATCTGCGGCTGAAGATGACTTTATTTTTGCTAGACAAAACATTAGAACTTTAGCAGAACAAGGTCAAGTTGCAGTAAATGATATCTTACAAGTAGCAAAGGCTACTCAACACCCACGGGCATTTGAGGTAGCCGCAACACTTATAAAGAATATGTCTGATATCAATAAAGATTTGATGGAACTACAAAAGAAAAAGAACGATTTGTTACCTAAAAGAGAAGAAACAATTGTTAATGTTGATAGGGCGGTTTTTGTTGGTTCTACCAGAGATTTGATTAAACAAATTAAACAGGAAAATTAAATGGAAACTCTAATTGAATTAATGAAAAAAGTCTTAGCCGATTCGTATGCATTTACAATCAAGGCTCAAAACTATCACTGGAATGTTGAAGGTCCTAATTTTCCACAATACCACGAATTTTTTGGAAAACTTTATGAAGAAGTTTACTCCTCTATTGATGTTACAGCGGAAGAAATTCGTGCTCTTGGCTCTTACGCACCAGGTTCTTTTTCGCGTTTTCAGGAGTTATCCGACATTGAGGATGAAACGGGATTCCCAATTCCTGCCGATATGTTTCGCAAACTCATCGACGACAATCAAATAATTTTAGAAACATTAAAAACTGCATTCAGTTTAGCTGACAATTTTAATGAGCAAGGTTTAGCCGACTATATTGCCGGCAGAATCGATGCTCATAAGAAACATGACTGGATGCTAAAAAGCATTGCCAAGTAATGAGTGTAGGTGGTTATAACGGTAACCCAAAATTAAAACGTTCTGGTGTTAAGTTTGAATACTCACAAAAACAATTAATTGAGATTACCAAGTGCATTAAAGACCCGGTATATTTCATTAAGACGTATGTAAAAATCGTCAACGTGGACCAAGGTCTTGTACCGTTTGATATGTGGCCTTTCCAACAGGAAATGGTCAAGGGTTTTCACATCAATCGTTTCTCTATTGCAAAGATGCCTCGACAGGTTGGTAAGACAACCACAGTTGCAAGTTATATGTTATGGTGCGTTCTTTTTAATGATGATTATAAGATTGCTATCTTAGCCAACAAAGGTGACCTAGCCAGAGACATTCTTGGTCGTATTAAATACGCTTATGAATATCTTCCAATCTGGATGCAACAAGGCATTTTGGAGTGGAACAAGGGTAACATTGTTCTAGAAAACGGTTCTGAAATATCTGCATATGCAACCAATGCATCCGGTGTTCGTGGTGGAACATACAACTTGGTATTCTTGGACGAATTCGCGTTCGTTCCACAAAACATAGCAGCAGAGTTCTTCACTTCAACTTACCCAGTTATTTCATCAGGTAAAACGACAAAAGTTATTATCGTTTCAACACCTCATGGACTGAATCAGTTCTACAAAATGTGGACTGATGCAGTTGAAAAACGTTCTCTATATGTTCCTTTTGAAGTTCATTGGTCGATGGTACCAGGTCGTGACGAAAATTGGCGAGATGAAACAATTCGAAACACCAGTGAAGAACAGTTCCGTCAAGAGTTTGAATGTGAGTTCATTGGTTCATCTTCTACATTGATACCTGGTGCCAAGTTGAAGATGCTTGCATTTAACAGTCCAGCGTACACTGAAGAATTCATACAGATTTATGAACAGCCTAAACCAGGGCACACATATATTGCCGTTGTAGATTGTGCAGAAGGTCTTGGATTAGATTATACTGTTTGCTCGGTGGTTGATGTTACTGAAATACCCTACAAGCACGTAGCCAAATTTAGAGACAATAAAACGTCACCATTAATATTTCCTACATACCTTTATAACATAGCAAACAAATACAACCGAGCTTTCGTTCTGATTGAAACTCAAAGCGTTGGTCAACAGGTTGTAGATATTTTGCATTATGAATTAGAGTATGAGAATATTTTCCGTATTGAACACCATGAAATTAAAGGTCAACATATTTCATCTGGTTTCAAAAAAGGTGCAGCATATGGTGTGAAAACATCAAAAACTGTTAAGAAAATTGGATGTGCAAACCTCAAAACTCTGATAGAAACAGACAAGTTAATAACCAACGACTTCGACACTATAGCAGAATTCAACACTTTTGTTAGAGATAGAGACACATACAAAGCGGAAGAAGGTAATAATGATGATATTGTGATGACTTTGGTGCTTTTTTCTTGGTTAACCGCACAGAGTTACTTCAAAGAAATAACGAATTCCGATGTTAGACAGAGACTTTTAGATGAAAGAAATCTGCAACTTGAAGAAGAAATGTTACCGATTGGTGAATTAAATGATGGCCTAGAAGAAATAAAAGAATCTGATGGTAAAGACCTCTGGACAACTGTGTCTAATCGAGGTTACTTAAACACAGTTTTGTAAAATCATAAATAGAAATACTAGAATTAGTTCTATAAAAATAATAAGGAGAACACAATATGGCTTTTCAATTGTCACCAGGAGTTAATATCTCCGAAGTAGATTTGACAACAGTTGTTCCCTCTGTTGCAACTACAGTTGGTGGTATTGCCGGAGAGTTTTCATGGGGTCCAGCGAACACAATCGTTACGATTTCCAATGAAATTCAATTAGTTGATAGATTCGGTAAACCAGACTCAAATTCAGCAAACGCATTCTTCACTGCTTCAAACTTCTTAGCTTACGGTAGCGACCTTAAGGTCGTTCGCACAGTAGGCACTGGATCTTTAAATTCGTCAGTTGCTGGAAGTCCAGCTTTGATTGAAAACGAAGATGATTACAATCAAAATCACTATGCTAACACATCAGCGGTTTTTCATGGTAAATATGCAGGTTCATTAGGAAACTCCATTAAAGTTTCTATGGCAGATGCCAATACCTTCTCAGGTTGGACATATTCTGGAGATTTCGATTCAACTCCAAATACTTCAACTTGGGCATCTACTCGCAGTTCAACAAATGACGAACTGCACATTGTAGTTATTGATGCTACAGGTAAATTGACTGGAACTGCAAACACCATTATTGAAAAATTTGGTTATGTTTCTAAGGCTTCAGATGCAAAAAATCCTGATGGTTCCAGCAACTATTACAAAGATGTTATTAACAATAAATCAAAATGGTTGTGGTGGGGTGGCCATTTGGCCGCTAACTGGGGAACAGCAGCAACAGGTGCAGTTTCTTACACACAGATGGTTTCAAGCTTAACATCAACATTATCTGGTGGTGTTGATGCATCTCCAAATGCTGGTCAAATTAACAATGGCTATTCTCAGTTTCAAAATCCAGATTCAACAGATGTTTCTCTATTGATGGCCGGTGCAACAAGCGGTGTAACTGTTCCAAATTACTTAATTTCTCTTGCGGAGAGTCGTAAAGATTGTTTAATTTTTATTTCTCCCGATAGAGAAGATGTAGTCGATAATTATGGAGATGAAGCAGCAGATGTTGCCGCGGCCGCGGCCGCATTGACTAAATCTTCATACGCAGTTATGGATTCAGGATACAAATACCAATACGACAAGTACAACGACATATATCGTTGGGTACCATTGAATGGTGATATTGCTGGTCTATGTGTTCGTACCGACACTGAGCGTGACCCATGGTTCTCACCTGCTGGTTTGAATCGCGGTAGCATTAAGAATGTTGTTAAGCTTGCTTGGAATCCAACTAAAGCGGACCGCGATACAATTTACAAAGCTGGTGTTAACCCAGTTATTACTTTTCCTGGTGAAGGCACACTTTTATATGGCGACAAAACTTTGTTGAACCGCCCAAGTGCATTCGACAGAATTAACGTTCGTAGATTGTTCATTGTTCTTGAAAAGTCCATCGCAAAGGCAGCACGTTCTTCATTGTTTGAATTCAACGATGAATTTACTCGCGCAGCATTCATAAACATTGTAGAACCATATCTAAGAGAAGTACAAGGTCGTCGCGGCATTTATGATTACCGTGTTGTATGTGACACCACAAATAACACACCTGAAGTCATTGACCAGAATCAATTTGTCGGTGATATCTACATTAAACCTGCTCGTTCCATCAATTTCATTCAACTTAACTTCACTGCTGTTCGCACAGGTGTTGAGTTTGAAGAAATTGTCGGTAGAGTTTAATAAATAGAGAGATAGGAGATAAATTAAATGGCATTCAACATTAACGAATTCCGCTCTCAGATGCAGGGAGACGGTGCGCGTCCGAATCTTTTCGAAGTGACGCTACCTTTCCCAGCATTCTCATTGCCTGGAAATGCACAGTCAAAAATGTCTTTCATGTGCAAGACTGCTCAGTTGCCAGGTTCCACTGTTAACGCAGTACCAGTTCAATACTTTGGTCGTGAATTAAAGTTTGCTGGTAATAGAACCTTTCAAGATTGGTCAGTTACTATTATTAACGATGAAGATTTTGTTATTCGCAATGCATTCGAACGCTGGATGAACGGCATCAACAGCCACAATCTAAACGTTCGCACGCCAGCGGCTACAACTTCACTCGGTTATTCTGTTGACGGAGAAGTTCGTCAATATGGTAAAGCTGGTAGCATTCTAAAGAAATATAAATTTATTGGTTTGTTCCCAACTGATGTTTCCACAATTGATGTTGACTGGGGTTCTAACGATACTATCGAAGAATTTACTGTTAACCTAACATATCAATGGTGGGAATCAGTAGAGGACCTAGTAGTTTAATGGGAGAGGGGCAATCGCCTCTCTCTTATTCATTATGAAAAAGGAAATTTTGTGGCAATAAAACTATTCGGCTTCACTCTCGGTCAAAAAGACATTGTTCAGAAAGAAAAACCTGAACAGGCTTCGTTCGCACTTCCAACACAGTCGTTGGATGATGGTGCGGTAACGATTACACAAAATGCACATTACGGCACATATATTGACCTAGAAGGTTCTGTTCGCAATGAACTAGAACTTATCACACGTTACCGTGAAATGTCGAATCATCCAGAATGTGACCAAGCGATTACAGAAATTGTTGATGAAGCAATCTGTCATGATGACGATGGTAAAATTGTGGATATTAATCTTGATAACCTAAAACAACCAGAAACTATCAAGAAAAAGATTACGGAAGAATTTAATAACATATTAAATATGTTGAATTTTTCAAACTTATCTGATGATGTTTTTCGTCGTTGGTACATAGATGGTAGAATTTATTATCACGTGATTGTAAATGAAAACAATCCTAAAGAAGGTATTCAAGAGTTAAGATACATTGACCCACGCAAAATACGCAAGGTGCGTGAAGTACAAAAAGGTCGTGACCCAAAAACTGGTGCCGACATTATTAAATCGATTGCAGAATACTACATCTACAACGATAGAGGTACAACAACTCAATCATTTACTGCTGCTGCAAATCAAGGTTTAAGAATTTCTCCTGAGTCTGTCATCAATGTTAACTCTGGTATGATGGATGCTAAAAATACATTCGTCATTTCTTACCTACACAAAGCAATTAAGCCATTGAATCAATTGCGTATGATTGAAGATGCGGTTGTTATTTACCGTATTAGCCGTGCGCCAGAGCGTAGAGTATTTTATATCGACGTAGGTAATTTACCAAAAGGTAAAGCCGAACAATACTTGCGCGATATTATGATTAAGTATCGTAACAAGATGGTTTACGATGCAAGCACCGGTGAGTTACGTGACGACAGAAAGCATATGTCAATGCTTGAAGATTTCTGGCTACCTCGTCGTGAAGGTGGTAAAGGTACAGAAATTACAACATTGCCTGCTGGTCAAAACTTAGGTCAAATGGAAGATGTTCAATACTTCCAGAAAAAGTTGTTACAGTCAATGAATGTTCCATATTCAAGACTTGAGCCACAAGGTGGTGGTTTAGTTGGTCTTGGAAGAAGTACCGAAGTTACCCGTGACGAATTAAAGTTTCAGAAATTTGTTACAAAAATTCGCAACAAGTTTTCTCAGTTGTTCGACCATGCATTAAAAACTCAATTGGTATTAAAAGGTGTTTGCACATCTGAAGAATGGGAAGAATTCAGAGAAAAGATTTATTATGACTACAAGAAAGATAATAACTTTGCTGAATTGCGTGATGCTGAATTGCTACAAAACAGATTGCAAATCTTAGGCACAATTGATTCATATGTTGGTCGTTATTACTCGCAAGAGTGGGTAAGAAAAAATGTTCTTAAATTGACCGACGAAGAAATCAAAGAAATGCAAAAGCAAATTGATTCGGAACCAGAGGCTCAAGCTTTGGGGCCAGATGGTAAACCACTACCACCAGATGGTCAACAACCAGAAGAACAAGTTAGTGCTGAACAATTTTCACCAGAAGATAATGTGACTGAAAGAGGTTCTTCGGAATCTGAGACACCCGAACTAGATAACGTTGTTAAACGTTTTAGTAGGGTAATAAATAATCAATAAGGAGATATTATGGACGCAAGACAATTCGTTGATTTGGTAGGTGCAGGACAATCTTCAGAAGCTAAAGATGCTTTAGAAGAATTACTTTCTTCAACTGCTTTTGAAAAATTAGAGGCTAAGAAACAAGAAATGGCTTCAACAATTTTTACTGGCAAAGAAGAACAACCTGCTGAAGAAAATAATTTCGAAATAGAACAAGAAACAGAATAATGAAAAACTTACAAGAATTTAAACTCGTTGAAGAAGAAAAGCAGGACTATTCAAAGTTCGATGCTTTGGTTCGCGCAGGTCTTGGCAACAAGGCACAGATTCAACGTATGCATCAAATTCTTGCTAAGATGAGTGAAGAAAAACCACAGTTTACCAATGCAGACAGAACAATCATTCAAAATCTTTTTAATAAGATGGTTGAATTGATTACAAATAATCCACAGATATTCCGTCAAGCTAGAAAGTCTATAAGTGAAGGAATCGTAGATACTGCGGATTATAAACTAAGTGCTTCAGGTAAAAAAGTAAGAGCGCATAGAATAGTCTTCGATAAAGAAGATAAAAAAGAAAAAGAAGATATGTCGCTAGAAGAAGCAGTTCTTTTGGAACCACCTTTTATTATCTTATTGAAAAGAACTGCAATTCGTTTATATCCTAACGACCTTAGAGTAGCAACATATAAGAGTGATAAATTAAAAAGAGAATTCGCAATACCTTTTGTCGGTAGAGAAGCTGGTATGATTCAATCAACGGAAGAATACCGCATCGAATTAAATGATGGCAACACTATTGAATTGGATGAAGAAACAGATATTGCTTTTGAAAATGTTTATGAAGAATTAGACGAAGAAAATAAAGAGAAGTTTGTTTTGATGATGTATGAATCAAAAGAAACTTTTGAAAAATTAAAAGATTTTGTTCTCAATAAGCAATGAGACTAATAGACTTAATCATTGAAGGTAAACATTCAGAAGCGAAAGAATTTATATACTCTCGCTTGAATGAAGTCGCTGCAAAAAAGCTTGAAGAAGAAAAAAGAGCCATTGCGGCAGATATATATGAAGATGTGGATTTGGAAGATGAAGAATCTCTGAATGAAGCTAACATTATTCGTCAAGGACGAATACAAAAAATTCGTCGTAGAGTTAGAAGAAATGCTAAAGGACGAATTGTAGTACAAAGAAATGTTAGACGTTCAGCGGTTAAAGGTTATCGTATTGCAGGCAATACATTAAAACGTATACCTGCAATGCAAAGAATACAAAAAGCTAGAAAGCTAAAAAGATATTGGAAAACAAAAGGCAGGGCAAAATTGAATAGAACTTTAATGAGAAGAAAAATGTCCATGCGCCGCCGCAAATCAATGGGAATAAAATAAAATGCCATTTGAAATTATAAATTCAAAACGTTCAAAGTCGGTTATTCGCGTAACTGGCAACACTGCCACGCGGATTAATTTGAACCAGTTATCAACTAACACACAAATAGAAATCGTTACTGGTGCTGCCATCACTCATCTAACTTCTTCTACCGATGGTAAATGGGTAGTCTATAGAGGTGATGATGCAACTGGTGTTCCTGTTCTAAACCTTTTTGGTGAAAATGATTTGCCGTTTACAACATACGATGTGAGCATTGCTAATACACCAACTGCAAACATCTATGTAACCAACTCAGGAACAGATGGTACTTTGATATTAGTTTTGAGCAAAACAGCAACGTACACAGTCGATGCAGACACAGGAGCACCTCTATGAAATTAATTAGAGAGAATGTTGAAGAAGTCAAGTATTTGACTGAAACAACAGAATCAGGAAAGAAAAATCTTTACATCGAAGGTGTTTTCTTAGTTGGTGAACAAGCCAATCGTAACCGCAGAATGTATAAGATTGACACATTAAGAGAAGAAGTTTCTCGCTACACCGACGAATATATTAAAGCAAACCGTGCTTTGGGTGAATTAGGACATCCTGATACACCTTCACTTAACTTAGAGCGTGTTTGTATTAAGATTGAATCCTTAAAAGAAGATGACCAAAATAGGTTCATTGGTAAAGCAAGAGTTCTAGAAACACCTTACGGTAATATTGTTAAAAACTTTATTGAGTCTGGAGTTAGCCTAGGTGTTTCTTCTAGAGGTATGGGTTCTTTGTTACCAGGTGATAACGGCATTAGCATCGTTGCTGACGATTTTAGACTAGCGACTGCTGCTGACGTTGTTGCAGACCCTTCTGCACCTGGAGCTTTCGTGAATGGTATTATGGAAAACAAAGAGTGGCTTTTCGTTGAAGGCCGTTATGTTGAGGTAGATATTGAAAGAGCAAAGCATCAAATTCGCAGAGCCTCAAGCAAAGAAATAGAACAAGTGGCATATCGCCTCTTTGAAAACTTTATTTCAAAACTTTAATAATTATAAATATATAACACAAAAGGAGATTCCTAATGGCTAAAAATAAACTTTTTGAGGCTGCCGCAGAAATTCTAGCCGCTGGTAAAGGCAAGAATGCTATGCCTGCTGAAAAACTAGAAGGCGAAATGCAAGTCGCTGGCGGTCCAACCCCAGAAAATGCAAAGCCTGACGACGATTCACACAAGATGACATTCACATCTAAGAGTGCTACTGCACCTACAACCAAAGCTTCTGCCGCATCTGCAAAGATGGAAGAAGAACAAAAAGATGGTGAAATTGTTGCCGAAGAACAATTGGTAGATTTATCTGCTGATATTGATTCTTTATTTGCAGATGATTCTACAATCTCTGAAGAATTCAAAGGCAAAGTTAAGACTATTTTTGAAGCTCGGGTTTATGACCGAGTAGCACAAATTGAAGAAGAAACTGAAGCCAAATATGCATCAATGCTTGAAGAAGCTGTTGAAGCAGTTAAGTCCGATTTGACTGATAAAGTTAATGACTATATCGGATATGTCGTTGAGCAATGGATGGAAGAAAACCAGATTGCTATCGAAAAAGGCATCCGTTCTGAAATCACCGAAGATTTCATCAATGGATTGCGTAACCTATTTGCGGAACATTATATCGATGTTCCATCTGAGAAAGTTGACCTCGTTGATGAGTTGGCAAACAAATTAGAAGAAGTTGAAGCCAAACTAGACGAAGAAGTTGAGCGTAACGTTGAGTACCGCAAGGCACTTATCGAAGCATATAAGACCGAAGTTACCCGTGAAGTTTGTGAAGGTTTAACCGCGACTCAAGTTGAAAAAATTAAAGCACTTGCAGAGAGTGTAGAATTTTCCACAGAGGAAGAATTCAAACAGAAACTTGATACAATTCGTGAAAATTACTTCCCTTCTGGTGTAAAAAAGGCTGACGAAGCGCAACTTAACGAGCAAGTAGAAGAAGAAAAGTCTACAGTTATTACTGACAACTTTATGAATTCTATTGTTCAGTCAATTTCAAAAACAAACCGAATCTAATTTAATAATAACAAGGAGATATTAGATGTTTCTTTCCGAACAACTACAAAAAAAGTGGGCGCCTGTACTAGAACACGCTGACCTACCAAAAATTACCGACCCTTACAAGCGTGCCGTTACCGCTGTTATACTTGAGAACCAAGTACAAGCTATGGCAAAAGAAGGACAGATTCTTAACGAAACTGCTCCAACCAACTCCGCTGGTACAGGTGGTTTCGGTGCTGGTGCTACTTCTACCGGTCCAGTTGCAGGTTTCGACCCAATCTTAATCAGCTTGGTTCGTCGTTCATTGCCTAATCTTATTGCGTATGACATTTGCGGCGTTCAGCCAATGACTGGTCCTACCGGTATGATTTTCGCAATGCGTTCGATGTACGGCACTGACCGTGTTCCTTCAACAGGAACCGAAGCATTCTACGGTGAAGCTAATACTGCTCACTCTGGTGCTTCTGCTACTGCACAACAAACCTTTGGTCTAAAGGCTTCTACTTCTGACCGTCCATTTGGTGTGTTTGATGCTAATACTGCCGCAGGTATGGCAACTGCTACTGCTGAAGATTTGACACCTCTAGAAATGGGTTTCTCAATTGAGAAAGTTACCGTTACTGCTAAGAGCCGTGCATTGAAAGCTGAATACTCAATGGAACTTGCACAAGACTTGAAAGCTGTTCATGGTCTTGACGCAGAAACCGAATTGAGCAACATTCTTTCTACAGAAATTCTTGCTGAAATTAACCGCGAAGTTCTTCGCACCATCTATACAGTATCTAAAGTTGGTTGCAAAACCGGCACAACTACTGTAGGTACTTTTGACCTTGACACCGACTCTAACGGTCGTTGGATGGTTGAAAAAGTTAAAGGTTTGGCATTCCAAGTTGAGCGCGAAGCTAACCAAATCGCTAAGTTAACTCGTCGTGGTAAAGGTAACGTGATGATTTGCTCATCTGACGTTGCTTCTGCTCTAGCTATGGCTGGTATTCTTGACTACAATTCTGCTCTACAGGGTCAAGTTAACTTAAATGTTGATGACACTGGTAACACCTTTGCAGGTACATTGTTTGGTCGTATCAAGGTCTATATCGACCCATACTTCCCAGCAGGTTCTACCTCTGAGTTTGCAGTTGTTGGTTTCAAAGGTTCTAATGCCTATGATGCTGGTCTGTTCTACTGCCCATACGTTCCTCTACAAATGGTTCGTGCAGTTGACACCAACACCTTCCAGCCAAAGATTGGCTTCAAGACCCGTTACGGTCTAGTTGCTAATCCATTTGCTGAAGGTACCACACAAGGTTCTGGTGCATTGACCGCTACAAGCAACAACTATTACAGAGCGTTCAAGATTTCGAACATTATGTAATCTAAACCTCCATTAAGAGAGGACTTTAAAGAGGAGCAGAAATGCTCCTCTTTTTTTGTTTCCTAAATACTAGAATAAGGAGATTCTTATGTCAGGCGGCGCAACAAACAAACCAGAAAATACCAATTTTTTACAACCAACAAAATTTCTGATGACGTTTCCAGAAATTACGGAC
>SXGQ01050363.1_pt1 | contig 74633 bp, 118 predicted proteins | sample 3178371 | NCBI WGS metagenome assembly SXGQ01 (sample SAMN11356859, study PRJNA531348) | freshwater metagenome | isolation source: freshwater sample F1-20 | place: China: Fuxian Lake, Yuxi | collected 2017-12-25 | reverse complement strand
TTAAATATGATGAATATAAGTTTATACTCCTCTCAGAATAATTTTTATATCTTAACTTTTCTTGGAAAATTTTAAGAATTTTCATATTAAAACCGTTGATTTTATTGGTGATAGAATGTGATTATGTATATATACGAGTTATGTGCAAATAATTTTACTATAACCTTTACCTTTATTTAAAGCATAAGGAATATCTTTACAGCTATGTTTATCATTACAAACCAATTTTCCGCTATAACTACCATCTTCATCTTTTACAACAATCACTTCATAGTTCCATTCACTTTTTAATCTGTCACCAACAAAAATTGGTTTGTTAGTATCATCGAAGTAACCCGTAAAATTATCAGCACATAACAGCGTATTAGCGTTATTGCTTTTGTTTTTCAAATTATCTTTTTTCATAATATTAAATTTAGTATTTCAATTAAACATTTGTGAGGCAACAACGCCAATCTGCAAAACGTTATAAAGAATTTATAGTTAAATACGTTAAACAATCTTCAACACATTCATCAATAGTGTTAAAACCAAACCAGTTCGTTGTTTGTTTTCCATCAACATTCCAAACATACTTATAGTGGTTCTCACCATTTTTTGTTCTTAATACTTTTTCAATCTTAACAACATCACCTGAGTTGAAGATTGCTCTCATTTTTTCTTCTAATGTAAATTCCATTTTTTATATTTAATTGGTTAATAAACTCTTTATAACAAATGATAAACAACATTAAAACGATTGTTTATCATCGGACGTTAGCAGTAATACTACCAATCAATTTCAATCGAATATTCACCTGCTTCAATTAAACCTCTTTTATGAAGGTCATTTGCAACAGTATGTATGTCTGGATAAAAATTTCTACCCCACCATAACCCAATACCATAATCGGTTCTACCAGCAACAGGTTTATTAGGGTCACGTTCTAACCACTTTTCAAATTTTACACCCATAGTTTCACCATTTATTATTTCAGGTATTTCATCATTCATTTCATCATCACAAGTGTATTCACTTGGTATTGTAAGATGGAATATTCCCCTTGATTGACAACCATCTTGTTGTTGAAAACTATACGGCTTACCGTAAGTGTCTGAAACTAATTTATCCCAATCACTCACTTCAATCATTTTTACATTTTTAATTTTTATCATTTGTGTTTAATTTAAATTATTACTAATTAATCCGTACTACTGCTAACACCACCTATACGCAAGTTTTGTAAAAAACAAAACCTGACGTATAGCTGTAACCGTTAGCGGCAACCCTAAGACAGCCACGCATTAAGGACATCTTTAATTTCTTTGTGCATTTCACGCCAACGATATACGCACATATTGACAGCTTGATATTCTACATTTGCAATCCTAAATTCTTCTTCAAAATTGTGAGCCTTGCAAAAATCCATTTTAGCTACAAGTTTTTCAACCTGAGTTTCGTACCGTTCAATTTTTTCTTCATAATTGTCTAGTATCTCTTTTAATTTTTCTTCCATTGATATTTTGATTTGTGAAGAAGGGCAGCCGCTAACATGGTATTAGCTATATGGCGGCTGACGTGCTTCGGTTAAACATTTGGTCTTTATTCAACTTTGGTTCTTCGTATCGCCTGTGGTGCTGAAAATCCGCCACATCGCTAATACCCGAACCGTTAGCAGAAATGCCTACCAGACATCTTCGCTAAACAGATACGTTTTTTCAACTTTGATTTGCCCACTTTTAAAAGCTATTTCGGCAGCTTCGGCACGTTCAATAAATCGGTTATCGTTGGTTAAAAATCCCTGCTCATATTCCCCTGCTGAATTTTCACCGTGAACAACGGTTCGCAATCCCATAGTTGCTTGCATTTGTGCTATAATGTTTCCGTGCCTCCATCCACACAAGACAATGCCTTTATCGCAATTCTTTGGTAGTAATCGCATAGTGGGCAAATCTTTGTACCAAATGGCAGAGCACAACAAATGCGGCACTTCTGCTAACAAGTGCTTTGCGTCAGGCGGGGCGACTTGCCCTGCATCAGCATTTGTAGTTAATTCATCTTTCATACTTCTATTCTACTTTAGTGGTTAAAATCCCGCCCGAACGCAAAGCACTCGGACGTTATGAGTAATAAAAATTTTACTTCAACCCTAATAAAACCCATCTCGCATATCCATCAGCATCGTATGGTTCTAATCCAGCATCAATCATTTCATAAGTAGCATAACCATTACGATAGGCTTCTTTTAATAAATTAAGTAGTTCATCATAACTTAGGTTAAAATTTTTACTACTTATAACATCAGATATATGTAATTTTTTATCTGTGTTATTAACTTCTGTGTTTTTATTATCTTTATTCATATTATTTAAGTTTGTGTTAAAACTACATATACCTGTAAACGTTATGTGTTATTATTTTTCCATATAATCTTCATAACAATCTTGACATCTATATTTTGATTGACTTTCACCAATTAACTTTCCGCAATCACAACACATAACATCAGATATATGTAATTTTTTATCTGAGTTATCAAGTTCTGTGTTCTTATTTACTTCTTCCATATTATTTATTTTTTGTGTTTCAATTTAAGTAAAAAACTACATATATCTGAGAAACGTTAGCCACAATACTACGAAAGTGATAAAACGATACGGTCTTCTTTTTTAAAACATTCACCATTAATTATCATATCACCATTATCATTTTTTTCACTTTCTACCGAACAATAAATCCATCTTAATTGTTGAAGGTGTGAAACAACACTTGTAATTTTACACCAAGTTGGTTTAAACATATCACTTGCAGTGTCAATATCATCCAATAACTTGAATAATGTTTCAATTACTCGTATTAATACTGCAATATTAATACCTCTACGTTGTGTCAAATCAACAGCATAAGTATCTTCAATCATTTTAACTAAATCATCATCAATCTTATGTGCTTCTTTCGCTTTATTTAAACAATATTTCACATAATTCTTGTTACCTTCAATACCCTCATATCCTTCAAGAATATCTTCAATTGATGATAACACATCTCTTAATTTGTTTGCTGAATACAGCATTTGGTCTTTACTATTTTTCATATATTTATTATTTAAAAATTTTTACTATTAATACCGTACTGTGGCTAACAGCGTATAAAAAACATTAAAACGATTTATTAGTTGCAAACCGTTATAGGCAATTAAAAAAGAATAGCTACGTGGTTATTTACCTCATATTCTTCATAATCTTTACCCCCGAAATAAGTTTTCAATTTTTCAGCATCGTCTTTAATTGATACAGCATACGGTTCTTGCTCACAAACTTGGTCAATTCTAAATCTGTGCTTTCTATACCCATCAACTTTATCGGATGAATATTTCGGATAAATAACCACTTCATAATCATCAGGCATTGTTGCAAGTAATTCTCTAAGTTCTTTAACAGTTGTCATAAAATTCTTTTTTAACAGCCTATAACATACGCTATACAAAAGTGGGGCTGTGTGCCAAATTTGTACAGTTGTGCATCTAATTTGCTTTTGTGAGGTAAGCAAGGGTTGTGCATTTTAATCCCCACCTTCGTATAGCGTCAGCCGTTATAAGTAATTATGAAAACATACTCCGTCTAAAATCTTCCTGTTGTACAAATTCTTCAATAGTATATCTGTTTGGTTCCTCTTCCAACATTATTTGAAATCTTGCAAGTATTAAACAAAGTTCACCAAACTTCAATGGTCGTGTTAACTTGTTTTCATAACTACTTATAACATCAGATATATGTAATTTTTTATCTGTGTTATCAACATCTGTGTTCTTATTATCTTTATTCATATTATTTAAGTTTTTGTGTTTCAATTTAAGAAAAACTACATATATCTGTAACCGTTAGTGGCAAGGCTTACTATCTTCCAAAAAGTATTTCTCTTTAGTTGACTGAAAAAAACTTGTATCCTTAACATATCTATACTTTACCCATCCATTTTGCACATCAATAACTATCACCGTATCATATTGGGGCTTTTCAAATGGATTATCCTCATTCCAAATAAATCGTTTAACATACTTTTGCCCAATAACACAAGTTTTTTCTTCGCTTCGATTGGAGCATCCGTATAGCCCAGCCACTAACAGCACATACACGCAATTTTCCCACCGCACAAAGCCGACACACAACTGCGTATAGCTGCGTATAGCTGCGAACCATTAAAATCCACTAGTCCTCAAGGATGTATCTAACATCATCAAACCCAGCATGATAAGAGAACTCATCATATATAATACTATCACCCACAGTTGACAGCACTTTGCTTACTTTTAGAAACTTATACCCCACTGACGTGATCATACATTCCATTCCTTTGTAAATAACTCTCATTCCGACAGTTACATCCTCTTCTAAATTCGCATACGATGCGATTCTTTTTGTTGCTGTTTGCATATTATTTGTTGTATTATTAATTATGGTAAATTACGCCCTTATTTTGATGAAAAGCAACTTTTTAGCTTTCACTAAGCTCCTGAGTATCAGTTGACTCTATAACTTCCAGAAAATCAGTTCCATTATACACAAAATAATGAAAAACACCATCAACATAGCGTGATAAGCTAAAATGATCAATCTCATTATTAGCTTCACTGCTTAGAACGGCTGCTTTATACCTATTCCACTCTTTTTCTGTGCGCATAGAGCCACAAGTAGCAGCATTATCACCTTTAAACCTCAGTTTAAATGCACCATAAGGGTTAGTTATAGTTGTAAACTTCCAGTCTTCAGTAATTAATTTGTTTAATGGCTTATTACGATTCACTATTTCTGCAGTGTGGTGATAACCACAGTGGCTGCAATGAACATACTCTTCTCCTGTTTTATAATAGAAGTCGCTGAAAGCGTCTTGTCCACAGTTTGGACATGCGAAATAATCAATTACTGATCCCATATATTTAATTTTAATAAAGATAAGCTAAATGATAGGAAATAACAACTTTTATATAGTAACTAACCTATTGTGAATGTGGTGATTACATAACCATCACTTAGTCAGATTTTTCAAACCACTACCCAGAAGATATACACTGGCAGCGAAGCAAAAAGCACTGATAAGGTTGATAAAACCAAAAGCTAATCCATTGAATGAAGCTAATATCGATACTAATAGTATGTAGCAGTTAAACCAAAGTGCGGCAAATACAAAGCTCCAAAAAGCTTGGATACGTTTTGAGTGTTTCATTCTATAACTTTTATTTTAAATAATATACATAAAAAGATCAATAAAAACTAATTTATTAATAATCTGTTGTTGTTCTTTATTCATTATCATTTATTATTTCAACATATTCTTTAACAATATAATCGGGTGCAGGTAGAATATCGAGTCTATGAGCAATCTCAGTTAGTCCAAATTCTTCATCTTCCATCAGTTCTTCTCTTAATGAGTTAACATCATTTTTTGTTGGTTTATTCCAATATCCAACAAAGTGAAGTATATCCATCATTTCACCTTCTTGAATTGGGTCAATAACTATCAATCCATATTTAATGTCTTTTGGGTTTGGTTCTTTATTCATAACTGATACCAAAGTTTATGTGTTGTTTTATTTGCATATATTAAATCTCCTCCACTTAAATGACCTCTCATTTCTACTATATCTGTTTGCCCTACTGCTTCTCTAGTAGTAATTGTTTCAATATTAATGGGTTTAACTTTATGTTCTCCTATCCAAGTATTTAATTGCTCTAGTGAGTAAAATGTTTTATTTAGTATCAAACTCTTTTAATTATTTATATTTCTTTCGTTAATGATATTGGCCATTTATCTTCAAACCGTTTCCAATTTTCATAAAACTTCTTTTCCAACTCTTCTAATCTATCATTTTCATGATAGTCTTTATTAGTTGCTTTTAACTTATTATATAATTCTATTTTTTCATTATATGCTCTTGAACCTCGTTTATAGGATTCGTTAACGTGTACATAGAATCCCCATAATAATATAAACAATTCTCGGTCTGTTAATTCAATATTTATTGTTGTGGGCATTATGCTTTTTTTATTATTAATATTTCATCCGGATTTGTTTTCATAAAACATTCTTTTACTGTTTCCATATCATCTATAAATCCACTATTAAATACAGTATGAAATAATACACCATCTCGTTTATATGTTATACTCCATACATTTATATTTGTTTTTATGTATATCTTTTGTATCTCTTCTTCTGCTAATACTTTCTCTCTATCTCTTAAACGAGCTGCTATTTCATATAGTTGTAAGTGTATAGCTACCGTTTTTAATGCTGCTACAATTTTAATATCATTAGGTATTTCTTTTGATAAGAATTCTAGTGCCTCTTTTCTTTGATTATAATTATCCATTGTATTATTTGTTTCGTCATTCATAACTTTCTATTATTATAGTTTTTTTAACCTTTATAAGTTTTGCTTCATTCAATCCCATTGGATAGGGAGAAGCAACTTTACATGGGTCATCTAATTTAAGATTCCACCCTATTGCTTTTGTTGGGTCATCATGCCAAGCTCTTTCATGTATGTCTTCATTATCACCATAACCAAAGTACTTTCCATTCTTTGTTATTAACTGACAGTCCCATTCCAATTTTCCAATTTCTTTACTCATAACTTTCTATTGTTTCGTTATTGTATGTTATTGTGATTAGTTTGGTTGGAACTCCCCATGCATTTAAACAATATAATATTTCATCATCATCATTTTGTGTATGACCAAAATCTAACAACCCTTCATATCCAAGGACGTTAATACCATAATCATTTCTTTCTTTAAAGCTTAATTCTCTTTCTTCAATCTTCAATCCCCACTTTTCTGAGAACTCTGAATCGGTTTTGATGCGGTTAATAAAGGATTCTCTACTGAGGACACTGTACCCTTCAGTGTGATCATCTTTTAAGATTCCTTCTTCAGTTGCACGGTCAATTGAATCTTTAACAGTTCTCTCATAAACCCTATGTGCCTCATCAAGAATATCATTCATCTTCTTATTCATAACTTACTTTTTATTATCATCATAAATATACACACATAGTGCAATTGTTAATATCGTTAGTAATATTGCTTCAATCATAATAATTCTCCTTTATCAATGCTATACACATTATTTAATGTTCTAAATAAACCTTTATAATCTAAACCTCTACCAACTACAAAATCATCTGATTTAAGTTCAAAACCATAAAAATCAGGTTTTACTTTACTTGTTGATTTATATAACATACTTGCAATCTTAACACTCTTAGGATTAAACTTACGAAAATGTTCTTTTAAAAACAACACTGTATTTCCAGTATCAACAATATCCTCAACTATTAGTATGTTACTACCATAGTACTCAGGTTTATCCTGTACATCTAAATCTAAAGTAACCTTTCCTGATGATTTTGTTTCATCACCATAAGAAGATACTTTAATAAACTCAACATAGCAGTCTCGTATAATGTTCTTAGTGAGATCAGATGCAAACATATATGCACCTTTAAGCACAACTATAACAACAAGCTTTCCATCATCTGGATAAGTATTTGTTATTAACTTTCCTAATTCGGTAGTTCGCTTATTTATCTCCACATCCTTAATTAGAATCTTCATACACACTAAATTTTAATTTATAACCTGCAACCATACCTCTCAAAGTTTTCTCATATGTCTTAGACTCAGCATATCTCTTACCTGAGCAATTTACAAAGTTTAAAAGTAATTGCTTCTCTGTCCTACACGAAAGGTAGTCAGTACATAATAGCTTATAATACTTTAATATGCCTTCATTTGGTGATTTAAATAGGTTATAGCCATGTTTCTTGGATCTAATGTTATATGGGTTATTAGCATTATACCTACCAAAGCTAGTTTCAAGTTGGGCTTGTGCCAAAGCCAATTCTAGAGGCACTTTGATGTTAAACTCTTTGTAACATTCAATGTAAGCATCTGCCAACATATAACCTTCAATTGATCTTTTGGGATACCTTATAAGTATCTGATCAGCTTTTTGTTTGTAATCTGTATGCATTTTTATAAGCATTACATTTTCTGAGTTGTTCTTGCATGAGCTTAAACATAGCATAACCATTAGTGATAGTATTGTATTTATCATATTTGTTTTTATAGTTTATTTTTAATTAATAGGCGAACTTTCTCACCCAAGTCAGCATCATTTGGATATTTCTTACACAAGTCAATAATTACTTGTATAAGTTCTGCATTTCTGTTTATGTTATTATTTTCCACTTCTTAATAATTTTAAATTATATCCTAATACCCAATTAGTGTACACAAAGTATATATGAAAATATTCTGGATCTTTATGTAGTTGTAATGTTACAGTACACCTAACACCATCATGATCTACAGCTTTATAAGATGCTTTAGAATACTCAGTAGTTTCGCTACTTTCTATACCATCACCAATTATATAATCATCTCCATTCTCAATTAACATTTTAGATGTGTACACATAAAATTTGGTAGCATTGTCTGATAATGTGGGAGCCCACTGAACTTGATCAGGTATTGTTGGATCATTATATCCAATGAATCGATTTAGGATTAGGTATGTGTCATATGACTGTGCAAATGTACTACCTACTAATATACTTAAAATAATTAATAGCTTTTTCATAATTAAATTCGTGTTTTTAAGGTTTCAATTTCTTTTTTAATTCGTTTGATGTCTGAGTCTGATAATGGTACTGGTAGATTTATAACAGTTTTAGTACTAAGATTTAATTGACTTTCTAGACGTTCAATTACTCTTTGTCTCCTTTGTCTTGCTTGGGACCTTTTATCCCAATTTACTCCACTTGCTTTGTTTGACATAGCTTCTTCGTTTTTATTTGTTTATATTATTTCTTTTTAAATTGTTCAAGTAATTCTTCTGTTGTATAGTATTTCATGTCTAACCCAATCCAGTTATCTTTAGATGTAGTTTAGAAGTCTTTGATTCTCACACACCCAGCATTACAACTGGTTTAACTGGTGCTTGAATTTCGACCTTATTGAATCAAAGAAATAATAAGTAACCATCTCACCACGTATTTTATCTCTCGGGCGGGCTCCATGTTACCATGTGCAAAGAGAGATTCATTGTCTATTGATGGTTACTGTATTTTAATCAATTAATCCAAGACCACGAGCTCTTGCATATCCAACCATTTTTCCATTAATTGGGTTTAAGTACTTTCGTTTAGTTTTTGATAATTTTGAGTTATCCAAAACCTCATTGCTTTTCGGATACTCAATCTCTACTTTATATGGATTAATACCATACTTAGTTGTATCATAATACCAAGTTCTGGTGTATCCATCCTCTTCTTGAAATACTCGTGTAAACTGCTTAGCAGCTGTTATATCTTTTGTCTTCATAACCTATATTTTATGGTTCATTGTTGAACTCTTGTAAGTGGTGGAGCTGACGGAGAGTTGAACTCCGTGTCTTGTTCAGTATTTCTAAGAGATACTACACGCTTATTCAATTTTTCTAAACTGACAAAATAAAGGTTCCTATAGTTTTAGTAGATTGTCACCTTCAACCGCCTCTAGATCACTTGTAATATGGCAGGTACTAGGAACGTGGCCATGTTTGTAACTCTTCTGTTTCTAGGTTCGTTACGACCCATTTACTAAACTAGCTCAGCTACTTCAGTGTTACTTACTAGCGCCATAGCGTCTTCGAAAGTAAAAGTTGACGTATTGTCATTTAATGTTTTGTATAGAGATATTATAGTGCGTCAAATACTAGCACTGCGTGCATCTCAAAGAACGTATCTGCCAATCAATACCCGGCAGCCCCTTATTTTAAAATTGTATCTTAGCATATTTGGATATGCCAGACATTTTTTGTACTTCTATTATTTCAAAATCTACTTCAGGTGAATTTAGAATTCTCTCCTCCATATAATCTATTTGGGCAAGACTATCTTCATGTAAAGGTAACACTTTCAAATGCAATGACCATGATATAGGTCCTGGAATCCAATGCTTTAAAGCAAGAGTACCTTCTTCTGTTTTATATAGACGTCCTTTCATCCTATGGAGTTACAAACTTAATTAAGCCATATAAACCACCTACTACCAAAAGTCCCACAATACCCATAATCAATCCATACAATAAACCATTAATGAAATATCTTATTACACTACTTTTCATAATCTTCTTATTTGTTAGTTAATAAATATACACAAAAAAAATTAAAACAGCAACTTTATTTTCCTATAATAGAAATTAAAAGTATCTACGGTATAATTCCAATTATATCCCACAAAGTCAATTACATCAAAATGAGCCATTGCATCAGGACATATCCCAATTATGTGCATAACACTTTCTATCATAGTCTATTTGTAAGTTCCTAAACTGCTTTTATATGTTTCATAAGCTCTCTTTGTAGCTGCATCCCGTAAGATATCAATTTCTTGGAAGGCATCATCTTCTGGATTACCAAAGGATACTACAGTAGCACAAAACTTCTCAGCTGTTGAGTGTTCGGTACAAGTTTCGGTTCTTGGTAGTGCTTTTAGTCTACCCTCAGGTATATCAACACCACACACTTTGCATATTTTCATTTTAGTATTTTCCATATAAGTATATTAAATTTCTTTTAAAATTAATTTTATGTTTGTTTTTACATTATTATACACCTCTTTATCTATCTTTAATGCACGCTTTTCAATTGTATTATCAAAAACTTCACATAAATGTTTATATATATCCTCATTAATATGAAATCTGTAACTATATACAGAGTTAGCAATTAAAGCATAGTGATCTTCCATAATAACATTAATCTTCTTCGAAGGCACTTTTACATACCGTACAGAGTCATACTCATATAATATTGAGTCCTTTTCCCAAATTGCTTTGCGGATTGCCTCTTGTGCAACTAAATCCAATTCTGTAACAATCTCTCGTTTAGTCAGCCTATTTTCAATGTCTCTTCTTGTTTTTATTAAGGTACGCATATAGAAATAGCGTAGCTTTCGCTTTATAATATAACCAATTCCTTTTTTCATTTTATTCTTTTGATTTTGACAACAAGTCTATTATATACAGTAATCGATACATAAGGATATCATGCTCAACCCTATACTCAGAAATAATTTCAGCTAAAGTTTTATCAACTACTATATCCTTCAGAGTTAATAATCTATTGCACAATTCATACTTTTCCTTTTCTTCGTAGAATTTCATTATACGCTCATAACAATCCTTAGGTATTTGCTGGATCTTTTCCGGATTGTTCTCAATCTGATGCATTAAAGGTACATCAAACATCTCTACTAGAGATTCAACTGATCCGCTGCTATTCATGTTTATAAATATCATCTTTTGTTTGCTTAATGTGTTTACACTCCATTCTTCGATACATTGATGCTGGACAATTACAAGTCCACCGATCATTTAATCTTTTAACAATATACTCCCCTTTGCCTGTACTGCTCTTAACAATAACCTCAACATTAGGACTACCAGTAATTTGGTTTGGTGGCTTGTGTACTGCAGGTTTGATCAACTCAATATCATCAAAGGTAGTATTCATAGGTACTTCAATCCAATTAGGAACTATGTACCTCTTACCATCCACATCAAATAAAGAGAAGAACAACCCAGGCACCTTTATCTTACTATCGATGCAGCTTTTCATATATAACGTTTTTACATAGTTTACAATAATGCTTTTCATAGTCACCTATAAAGCCTGATTCAATTTCTACTACCACTCTTTCTAAGTATTTACCCAGCTTTTCTGGATCTGCTACCGTATAACCCACAGTAGTAGGTGAATGATTGTCTATGATCTGCATATATAGGGCGTGATCACATAATTGCTTGTTGTTATCTATCATTGTTGTAAATTGTAGGACAAATATACTACAAAAAAGCAAAACCAGCAACTTTTTTAACAAAGCTAACTGGTTCATAATCAGTTGATTCGGTAATATGTTAATTACTACTCAATTACATCTAAAATGCGGGATTCATTAACTGCTGCTACTTTATATGCTGATTCACCGGCAGATTCCATAAACTTATAAACTCTTGCTTCTGCTTCTGTAACAGACATTGCGTTGACTAAAAACCTTTCTGTGTAAGTTTTAGTTTTACCATTGTCAACTTCTCTTTGAACTTTAACTGTGCATGTGAAATACTTCATAACCTTCTTTTTTTATTTTAATATACGATAATTTTAATTACTTTGCAACTCTTTTTCAATACAACAAAAAACATCATAGGTTGTTAATAGATTATAATCATCTACTATGTTTGTATAAGAGTTATGTGTTTTGATACAATAAGATCCTTTTAATGTAATGATATTTATTATATTGCCAACCTGAGTTAGATCAAACCCTAGGACATCTGATAAAGCAGGTCCTAGATTATCAATGTTAGCATCATAGTCATACAATACAAGCTTATATTTATACTTTTTACTTACCATTTGCTTAGTGGACAGTGATCATCAGAGCTTCTGGTTTTTGCACTTAAAGGACAATTACACAAATTACACTTTAAACCATTCACATCCGTAATCTTGATATCATTTATTGTAATCTTCATCTTAACTGCATGCTTACATTGAGAGCATATTTTAGCTCTTCTTGCAGCTACCTGCTCTACAACAGGATCTTCCACAATATAGTTAGCCCATCCATTCACTATGTTTTTCAACTTAATCCTCACACCAAATACAGAGCTAAATAGTTTAACTATTGATAAATAGGTAAAGTGTAGTAGGTAATACGGAGCATTAATAATCTTATAGATCTGCCTCTTTATTTTACGTATTTTACGCCGTCTTACGTATTGATTATATGAATAATTATGCTTCATTAGAATATATCATTAATATCTCTCAATATACTACTTTTTTCTTCATCAGACAACTCATAGCCTAAGGGAATCTCTGGTTCCATGTATTTTTCTTTTTCTAATTCAAGCTCAAAAGGAGTCTTTATAACATCTACTGCAGTATTATCTCTATTTTTTAAATCTCGTGGAGTTAAATCACCAACAGTAACAAAGTAGCAATTAAAGCATATCAGCTCTAGATTGGTTAATCTATGATCTGTCTTATCGCCATTAATGTGATGCAATACCAAAGGTACCTTTTCATCAGTAGGTCTTCTTTCAGCATAACCACATTGGTTGCATTGTGCAGCCATATAATTGTTGGCTAATAGTCTGTGAAATAGCTTATGTCTTGGATATTGTGGATGGTTACCTAATAATATATCATCTAAAAGAAACTTTCCTTTGCCTGTGGATGGCTTCTTCATATTCCTTCCTGACTGATTCTTATGTTTCTCAAATAAAGGTATACCATTATCATCCTTATATAATAATGCCCACTTCTTATAAAAATTATAAGTTACACGTAAATATCTTGCTGCTGCTCGATTTGAGTAAGTTACCTTAATTGCATTCTCAATCTGGGATTGCAACAGCATCTTGTTCCTTGTTATCACTGGTCTCTTCATCGTATTCTACATCTTTTATTAATTCACAAAAGTAATATATATTATCCTTTTTCAGGACTATATCACAATCATAGTATTCTTTAATTTTGTCTATTGGGAGATTTGCCTTCTCTAGAAACTTCTTTTTTACTAAGTACAACTTGTCATCGTGCTCAATAGCATAGGTTCGTAGTATCTGTTTCATTTCGTAACTGTTTAATTAGACTATTTGCAATTAGACAACCTTCATAATCCTCAACTGTTTCAAAATAATTGGTTGCTGTTATTAAACCATTCACCCAATCTTTCCTATCACTGGTCAAGTACACTCCAGTATCACCTAAAGCTAATACCTTAATTGTATTTAAATTATAGTATAAACCTTCTTCAACAGCTTCCATTAATCGATTACACAATAAATATATATTATCTTTCATAAACTCAATCAAGGTTTCTTCATCCTCAAAATCAACTACTGGAGGCTCTGACAATCTTATACGCTGCTTTGCCTTTTTTATCTCAACAAATTCAATATCTTCAACATTATATATCTGGACTAACTTCCAAACCAGGCTATCTCGCTCTTCAATAGTGTGAACAGTCTGCTCTTGGATTGTATCCTTATCATCATTAACCAATACTTTATATTTTGGTTTGATTTCTGAGCGATCTGTTTGAATTATAATCTTCATGTTGGCTGATGGTGTTGCACCACTAACTTTATCTTTGGGTATTTGTATCGCAAAGAGTCAATAGCTTGAACATTTTTTAAACTATCATCTATAAATGCTATATCACTATAGCCCTTTTTTATCAGACTCTCAACATAGTCTGCTTTCTTTTGTGGATCTGAGTCACCCAAGGCTACTACATATGGAGTTAAGTTTAATCGATCAAAGAAGGTTTTAACTGGTGCAAACTTACTTCTTGCTGTTAATATAATGATCTTCTTACCTTCCTTAACTTGCTGCCTAAGCATCTGCACATTCTTCTTAATTAATTTAGGATTATTCACCCTATCAAAAGCACTAAAATCAAAGACATCACCAGGCTTAGGTGTATAGACTGCATAATCTCCTGGTGTTATTTTAGATTTTGTACCATCTCGATGTGTAATATTCACAAAGGAATCTGTTTTTACAAGAGTATCATCAAAATCGAAGATTCTAACCTTTTTAACAACCTCTTCATTTAATATGTTGTACAGTCTTATCATGCTACATATAAATATCAGCTACTTAGATACTGAGTATAGTTTGAGAAACTCTTTTAGTGGTAAGTTCTTACGTTTAGCAAAATACTTTGCTGCAGCTAATCTTGATGGGGAGCTTATTTTTCCAAGAAGCTCGTTACTTGAATCTACTTTAGAGTAGTAAATATATGTGTTGTAGATCATCTCAAGTTTACTTTAAGTTTCTTAATGTCCTCAAGGAACTCACCTACAGACATATGTTTACCAGTGTCAGTTACTATTGTCATCACAGCTAAGTAATCAACATCACCATCAACTATCTTCATCACAGTTTTTAGACCTTGACCAGCCCAAAACCTACCAAAGCTAGATTCACCTACAAGGTTTGCTTCGTTTAAAGCATCTTCTTCTTTATCACCTGGAAACATTAAGTAGTACTGCATATTAGTTAAATTCAAATGTTTGTTCGTTTAGCAATAAATCAATGTCTGTATGCTTAGCATAGCTATTCATCAGGTTGTTCTTTCTATGTATGTGCATTATACAAAAACCACCGTCATAAGATCCTTCCTCATTGCCATCAATGATCTGATGTACGTTTTCTACAAAACCTCTTACATCATTCCAATGCTCAACTAGGTTTGAGTATTTCATATCGATAACCACATCTCCAACCACTTCGTTAGAAGATAGGATACGTTCGTTAAAGTTAGTAGGATTAAATAGATGCTTAACATTATTCCAATGCTCATCAGTGTAATTCAATCGCAAATTACTATAGTAATGCGCATCAAACTCCAACTGGTTAGCAAGTTGATCTGCTACCTTCTGATTAGATAAGTACATCCGTGTACAGTATGGTTCTATAGCTTTGAGTAGGTTGAAGTCAGCATACTGATCCAACTCAATGTTAAACGTAATGTCATATACTGGTTTTGGATGATGTCCAAAGAATCCCCACTTTCTAATGAATCGCTTTAACTCTTGTGTATCAGCTTGTGCCTGCAGTGCATTCTTATAGTTAGCTTCTTTTGTTTGAGCATACCAATCATTACCTCTACTCGATACGCAAGTAAAATGATACACACAAGCATTCCAGGATTGAATCATATTAAGACCACACAATTCCATTCTAATGATGGTGTCGGAGTCTTCACGAGAACATCTAAACTGAGTATCAAAACCTCCCAGCTTATTTATCCAGGCATCTTTGTAAACAGCAAATGGTGCAAAGTGACCAACCATATTGGGTCTATTCTCAGCTTGAAGCTCATCCACAAACTTGTTGAAAGCTCCGTAATCAAATGCTTCTGGCGTAATACCAAAGTCCTTCACAATCTTCTCAGGAGATCCTGGATGAAGTGGTGGTTCTATTCGTGCACACGACAATACTGTATTCTCGTCTATATTATCGCTCACATGCTTATCAAAGTCCTTACCAACAACCATGTCAGATTGCAAATAGCATACTATATCGTTACTAGCGGCATTGAACATCAGAGTAACATTACGCTGACTTCCTATAGGAAAGCCACTAACATTTCTGTGAATCTTCATGTTAGGCATTTCCTTTTGCATTTCAGCAAGCTCTTCGTATGTATTTTGATTATCTGAGTCAATAAAGATTAATATCTCGTGTTCACTCAGTTGCGTATGATCCTTTAAAGACTTGAGCAGTAACTTTGTGTACTCCTTTTCGTTCTTTGCTGATGCGATACAAAATGTAATTGGTTTCATATTATTTTAATAAGCTATAAACTTCTCTAATCCCGTCTTCTAATCCAATAAGTGGTATTTGCATACCGATATAATTCCCAGTATAAGGCTTTCCATCTCTTTTTCCAACATTAATTGCAACCCTATACTTGTTTAGACTATTAATCAGCTGAGCTATTTCAAGTAGTGTGTAAGATTCTGGGTATCTGCAGTCTATTGTATCATACAGCCATTCTTCACGCTGCATACAATGATCTACTAGGGTAACAAGGTCTCTCATATAGAAAAAATCCATGACCTTATTTTCATGCACCACCATATCTTCCTGATTAATGTATCTTAGTAGATTGCTTTTGATAAACCTCCTATCAAGCTCATTCTCATCAAACACTGCGAATATCCTTATGTTAAGACAATAATCTCTTTTAGACATTGATTCGGCTATAATACGCTTACTATATCCATATGGTGTAGTAGGCCAACCAAGCTCAGCACCAGATCCAAAACTGATAAACCTACCAAAGTGCTCTTTGTTGTTTATCAGATTGTAGTACATATCCAGGTTCTGTTTGATAATTGTATCGTCTTCTTCTTTTAAACGATTACCACCAACTACAGCTGTGTGGATTACAATATCAAAATATTTACCCTCTAAAAACTTGCAAGTAGCATCGTAGTTAGTTAAATCAAAGTCATCCCTACTGATTCCCGTGATATCGTACTTTTCATTTAGAGCTTTGATTAAGCTTTGTGCAATGTATCCACTTGCACCAGTAATTAAAACCTTTAGTCTATCCATTGTATATTTTTTAATTCTCCTGGTATAAATTTTCCGTCTGGGCCTAACTTAGCTACAACCTTGGGTTCATGGAACTCATTAGGATCGGTAAACACCTCAAGCACACACGGACCTTCTTGAGAAAGAAACTCGTTGAGTGTTGGTTGAATTGCTTTATTAGAAACAATGCTCATGTAAGGTAGATCATATGCTTTGATTACCTTCTCAAAGTTAGGAAAGGATACACCACTACCTTTTTCAGATGCTACATAGAACCCATTGAAGAAAGCTTTTTGTGAAATCTTTATGGATATGTAACCATCGTTGTTTAATAAGATTAACTTAATTGGTAGATTGTAATGCTTCATAGTTTGAAGCTCGTGTATATTAAGATGTAAACTTCCATCACCCTCTACACAAACAATCTTATGGTGTGTTGCTGCTCCTAATGCTGCTGGAAGTCCATACCCCATTGGAGCACATCCTGTATTTGTGATAAGTCTCTGATCACCATGCAGATCCAATACCTGCATTGTAACTACATTAGCTGAACCATCACTGGTTACCACGTGGTGATCTTTAGGTAAGACTTTAGAAAGCTCTTCAATAAAAGCGTAATGACTCACATAGGCATTATTGTCTCTGTGTCTTTGTAAAACTCTTGGTGAGCTTTCTTTAAGATCATTGCAGAAACCTATCCAATCGTTATCAGCTACTGGTAACTCCGAGTGTAATACGGCTTTCAGAAAGTTAGTAGCATCCGATTGAATCTTTAAGTCTGTGAATAGGGTTGGTTTATTTAATTCAGCCTCATCAACATCCACGTGAACTTTAAAAGCTTGCTGTGCAAATCCTTTAAAATTATATCCAGTCTGTCTTACGTATAGTCTTGTACCAATAGCCAAGACAAAGTCACACTCACTTAATAGCTTGTTTGCACAAATCTGAGCATGTGTACCAAATCTACCATAATACTGTGGATAATCTTCGTTCACCAGGTCATTACCATTAACAGCTGATATAACTGGTATGTTGGTCTTACTCAAAACATCGTGTAGTTGTTTAACACCACCACTCAATCTAATACCGTTACCAACAATCATTAGAGGTTTCTTAGCCTTCTTCCAATTTTCTAATAGCGTACTAATATCAGTTTCAAAAGGCCAATGCATGAATTTAGATTCAGCATAACCTTCCAATGCTTCTGGATCGATCTCTGCAGATTGTACGTTAAGCGGTACATCCACCCATACTGGACCAGGTCTTCCTGACATTGCAAGACTGCAAGCTTTTTCCAAGTGGTATCTGATCTGTGATGGGTCATTCACTTGCACAGCATACTTGGTCATATTCTTTACAGACTCCACAATATTAAACTCCTGATCACCAAGCTGTCTTAATGGTAGTTCGGTATAGTTTGTAGTCATTTCTTTGTTAACTTGACCACTAACAACTATTACTGGAATGGAGTCTAACCAACTGCATAAGGTTCCAGTTATTGCATTTGTTCCACCAGGACCACTTGTTACTACACAAGCTCCTAATTTATTATTCATACGAGCATATCCTTCGGCTGCAATTGCAGCTGCTTGCTCGTGATGTGTTGCCACATACTTAACTCCTTCTGTGCGTCCTAAAGAATCTACAAGAAATATACAACCTCCACCAGATACGGTAAAGATTGTGTCAACTTTATATTGATCCCTTAGGAACTTAATTATGTAATCAGATACTTTCATAAACTTCTTTCAGTGCTTCTTTTACTATACTCAAATCTTTTACATTTACCAAATTTGGTTTACTATCAACGAGTGCCATTGTCAGTTCTCCAGTGCTCTTTTTATCGGACTTGACAATTTCCATAAGCTCATTAAAGTCGAACCATGACTTTTTTAGTTTCAGTCCACTTTGCTTTATTAGGTTAATTCCAGTGCTTAGGATTAAATCATAATCTTTTACTTTGTACTCAAGCTTGTGTGCTATTCTTGTGGCAATCATACTACCTAAAATAACTGCAAGTCCGTGTGGAATCTTGTGATCAGACGATGTTTCTAATGCGTGTCCAAAGGTATGACCATAGTTTAACCACCTACGCTCACCCTTATCAAACTCATCTATTGCTAATATGCTAGCTTTATATTTTAAGCCATCTTGAATACACGAATCTACGTCATCCAACGAAAACTCGGACATCTTTCCTTGTAGTATGTGGAATTTATATATTTCACCCCAACCACTTAGGTAATCAGTTGTTGTGAGTGTATCAATAAAACCAGGGTAGATTAGGATGTTAGTTGGTGGATAGAAGGTACCTAATATATTCTTTCTATCTCCGTGGTTTATAGAAGTTTTTCCACCAATGCAACTATCAGCTTGTGCTAATAAGGTTGTTGGAACTAGCGTGTAATCAATACCACGACAGTATATGGATGCGACAAATCCTACAAGGTCTTGAACAATCCCACCACCAATAGCTACCAACTTTGTTCTTGTGTTAGCTTTACTCTTAATCAGTACTTTGGACAGCTTACCAGCCATCTTTAAAGTCTTACTTGACTCCTCTGCTGGGATTATTATGCATGATGGGTGTTCACAAAGATCTGGATATAGCATAGCTACATTCTTATCTATGATAGTTATCGTATTGTCTGAATTGATCTGTTGCTTTATTTCGTCAATGTTTTCCACCCAATCAACTGGGTAGTTTGATAGCTTTGACGGTATTGTTAATAAGTTGTGCATGAGAAACCTCCATCTATTACAATGTTTTGTCCACTAATGTAGCTATTGTCAACCGTAAGCTGATAAACCAATTTAGCTACTTCTTCTGGGTTACCTAAACGACTAACGGGAATGTTGTGTATCATCTTTAAGATGTCTTCTGGTGTATTATTTTTAAACGTCATCTCAGTTTCAATGAATCCAGGTGATACTGTGTTTGCTAGCACATTCCAATGACCATACTCTGCTGTGATTGCTTTTGTTAAAGCATGTAGAGCGTTTTTACTTGCGCTATAAGCTAATCTTCCTTGCTTAGCTGTATCAATCCAAATACTGCCAATATTAACAATCCTACCATATTGCTTTTCTACCATGTAAGGAATGCATTGCTGGATAATCTCTAAAGGTGAGTAATAGTTTACTCTCATCACCTGATCATCCGATATACTATCAAAATGCTTGATAGGATTGATACCAGCACAATTTACAACAATCTCAAATTTACGCTTAGTTAGGTTTATAGGTTGTGTAAGATCCAACTCATTTCTTGTTGGTGCATAAACAGAATGGCCATTGCTGATAAACTTATCTACAATAGCCTTTCCAATACCTCTTGAGCCACCAGTGACTAGTACATCCATTACTTAAATGATACAGATTGGTTGATACGATCTTGGATCATTTGGATTCGTTTGATGTCTTGATTAGCCATTGACGTATAAAGCTCATGCTTACACATTAACCACTCATACTCAAACATCTGAGCTTTTGATAAAGCTCTTGATAGGTTCTTTAGTGTGATTGATGGATCAAACATCGCATAGCGAGTTTCAAACTTATCCAACAATCCCTCGGAATGTAATTTCTTTAAGAAAGCTAGTGAGTCGGTTGATACAGCTCCACCTAAGCAAGCTTTTAGACCTTTTTCCTTTGCTTTTGAGAATACAGAACGTGCCATCTTATAAACCTCTTCACTATTTACATAGTTTCGATCTTTGTTCATAGAGGATACTAAATCTACACGACCTACAGTAACACCATATAGTTCACTTGCTTCTTTCAAGTCGAACATCTTATTGGCATTGGAGATTGCAGTTACAGTCTCAATATTAACATTCAATTGTACTGAGGATAGCACATCGTGTGGTATATGTAAGTTAGCTGCTTGGATAAACTTTTTTAAACCAAACTCGGACTCGACCATAGGAGCTACTAATCCTTTAACTCCAATAATCGTAGAGTCTTTTAGATCTCGAATTGCTTCTGGACCTCCTATCTTTAAGGTGACCTTAGTCTTTGCTTGATTACATACCTCTTTTAAGCGAATTGTTTCATTAAAAGAAGCTCCTTCATCTTCGAAGCTTGTCTTAATACCTACCAATCCTTCATTTTCAATGAGATCTGTTAGGATTTTTACACATTTAAACTCTCTTGTATTCATCTTATGCTATTTTTATTTCTTTTTATTAATGATAGCTACACAATAAGCATCTTGAATGTCTGAGTGTAGTTCTATACTTTGAATATTCTTTTCTAAGTATTCACGCTCTTGAGCTGTTAAAAGTTCAGTATCAAACTTTCCTGTGTTAATAAAGTTTGTTAAAACATTGTGAGTTTGGTCATTTCTAATACAGCAGACAGGGTGATTAGGGATTGATATATCTTCTAACAAGTACAATCCTCCAGGTTTAACATACTAGAATAAGTGTCCTAAGCTAATAATCTGATGATCATGTACATGTGAACCATCTTCAAGAATAAAATCAAACGGAGTTCCTCCAAAGGATTTATACATATTGCTCATTGATTCTCTATCTCCTTGATCACCTTCAAAGAAACGTACTCTACCTCCAAATTCAGCAGCTTGTTCTATCCAAGACATATCTACTATGTCAAAGGTATATAACTCAGCTTTACTAAAATAGTCTCGCCACATCCTAACCGAATGTCCTCCTTCAGACCCTTCCATACAGATACCAATCTCTAACATCCTAATAGACTTATCTCTTAGTGGTGTTAATATTTTATCATACAGTGGAGCATACCCATGAACACTTGCTCTAGGGTAGGCTGTTCCTTTATCTGTATTATGCTCGTTAGCTAATTCATCTAGTGTTTTTGCCATTTTTATATTGTTTTTAGTTTTTACCAAATAAATTTATTCTTATAATAACTAACTATACTACTAATTTCTTGAGAAAACAACTTTTTTGGTTCCCAACCTAGAGATCTTAGTTTTGAGTCATCTAATGCATATCTAATATCTTGACCTGGTCTATGACATGAAAAATCTACATAATGACTTATATCATGAAAATCTTCCCAATTTTTAACATTAACATACTCAGTTATAACTTGTCTGACTGTTTCTATATTTTGTTGTTCAAAACCACCAGCAATATTATAAATCTCACCAACTTGACCTTTTTCAATTATAGTCAATATAGCTTCTGCTGTGTCATCAGCATGTAACCAGTTTCTATAAGGCTCACCATTATTATGAAGAGGTATTTTACGTCCTAACTGCAAATATTTAATAGCTTTTGGAATAAGCTTCTCAACATATTGACCTATACCGTAGTTGTTTGTAGGTCTTATGATCATGTAAGGTACTTTATGAGTTCTACCCCAAGCCATTACAAGCATATCTGCAGCAGCTTTTGTAGCTGAGTAAGGATTGCTTGGTTTTAATAAATGATCTTCTGTATGAGCTCCGTCTACTATATCCCCATAAACCTCGTCTGTACTAAAGTGTATTAGTGTTGGTTTGTGGGTATTTTCTCCTCTATGATTCTTAATCAACTCTAGCAAGCTATGTACACCATCTACATTAGACTTAACAAACTCCACACTACTTGCTATAGAATTTCCTACATGAGTCTCCGCTGCAGTATTAATCACATAATCACAATCGTACAAGAATTTTAAATCGTTAATGTCGCAATGAACAAAGGAGAAATTCTTATACTTTTTAAATTCTGCAAGTAAATCTTTATTGGCTGCATAGGTTATCTTGTCTACTCCTTTTACAAACCAACCCTTTTCTAAACACTTTCTTGTTACATACGATCCAATGAACCCTAAGCAACCGGTTACGTAAACTATTTTTTTCATATTAAATTTTAATTATTAGATTCTTTATAGGCTTTATTTAAAGTACTCGTGACATATATTAACAAATCTATGAATAGATTGAATACTCTCTGTCTCTACTAAATCCAAGTGACTTGATAATTCATCTCGCACAGATCTTGATCTTTCTAAATCATCAAGTCCATAAGCAATGTAACGATGAAGTGGAAACCCATTAAGATATTCTTCTTTAGATAATCCTGGTCTAGGAGCAACTATGGAGTCAGCTCCACACATAACAGCTTGAGCACTTATGAAAGTATATGGATCATATGAGTAGAATTTATTTGTGCAATTCAACAAATCAGCAAACTTCTGATACTGACCTGGAAAATCATGCTCTGGTATTGTTTTATCTACATCTCCTAAAAAGATATCCTCTTGACCATGTATATAGTCCTCAGGCTTGATTAGGCCTGTAGACTTTCTCAGAATCCAATAGTTTTTATCTCTAGTAGTACCGTGATTATAAAACACATCGCGATAGAACTCTCCAAGATACATTTTATTATCCAAATCCTTACTAAAAGAGTTGAAAGTGGGAGTAGTGTAAAGCTGAGTATACCAAAACCATAAGTCAGTATCCTTCCATGCATCCCACCGTACTCCCCAACCACTTCCTTTACCCATATACTTTGCATCTGCAGCCCCCATCATCCATCTCACAACATTAGGAGCATTAAGATAATTACCATACCAAGTTTCAGCATATATAACAACAGCATCTTGCAGATTATCGTACACTTCTTGAGTAATAATTTTAATCTTATTATATTTTGTTGGAACTTGATATGGAATATGACCTGGATGCCAGCCTAGCCCTGATGGTCCTGAAGGTGCTAGATATGCTTCATATCCTAAATCATTCAGAGTGTGAACAAGTTTATGAAGTATAGTTATTCCACCACTTGCAGGAAACCAACTAGGAGCACTGACTACAAATTTTTTCATTATAACAATCCTTCGTGTTTAAGTTGAAAGAATTCTTTAATCTTACCACATACATAATCTACATCTTCGATTGTCATTCCATGATGAGCACCAAGTAAGAATCCATTCTTCATGATAACATCAGCATTTGTGAAATCTTGTAAGTATTCTCGATAGATTGGATGTCTCGTTACATTACCAGCAAAAGTTACTCGAGTTTGAATATTGTTATTCTCTAAGAAAGTTAGCAACTCAAGACGGTTTTCTGTTTGTAGAGGAATAGCTAACCAATTTGGTTGAATACTATCATCTGGTAATACCAACTCTTTTACATCCTTTAAGTTTTCTAAATAACGTTCAATATTTGCTCTACGAATATCCTTATAAGTTTCAAAGCGTTTTAACTGTACTAATCCAAATGCAGCACTCATTTCACTACATTTGAAGTTGTATCCTAATACACCATATAAAAACTTATGATCATAAGGAATACCATCTACTTTGTGATTGAATCGTTCATCCATGATCTCAGAGTTATCCCCAATACGACCCCAATCTCTATACTGCAATGCTCTTTCAACATGTTTCTTATCATTGAACATTACCATACCACCAGTACCACCTGCAGTGATGATGTGACTTGCATAGAAACTCGTGGTTGCTACATCAGTCTCTTCAGTATAAGTGATAGTATCTGCTGAGTCTTCTATTACTAGAATATCACCTCTACCAATGTTGATTAGACTCTCTTTTAACAACTTCCAATCTGGTTTATTACCAATTAAGTTAGGTACCATGATTGCTTTAACATCTTCATCAACTAATGCTAATATATCTTTCACACTTGGAACATATGTTGTTGATCCAACATCGCAGAATACTGGCTTATAACCTAACTGTATAATGGGTGCTAATGTTGTACTAAATGTACAAGCTGGTGTAATAATTTTACAACCTTTTGGAAGGTCTAATGCTGCAATTGCTAATAGACAAGCTGATGATCCTGAGTTAACAAATACACCATAATTCTTACCAAATCGTTTTGCAATCTTTTCTTCAAACTCAATGGATCTTGGTCCAAAACCAGCCAACCAGCCATCTCTTAGACACTCCTCTACTGCTTTAATTTCTTCTTCCCCATACGACTCAAACTTGTTAGGAGCATACCATACTTTCTTAGTTGCCATTTTTTATATTATTTTTAATTGCTTCTATATAATTTACTGCATCCATCAACTCTTCTTGTAAATGGGTAAGCCATTGTTCTAAGTCAAGATCATCTCTCATAAGAGTAGTTCCATACTTCTTAATACCAGTTTCAGATCTCTCCTTAAACTTTTCAATAACCGCTTCTACTATTTTATCTTTCATAAACATACTAATATTTTTTGATTTATCCAAGAGTACTATAAAAATTATTTTGTTGCTCTTGTTTTTTAATGTTCTTTGTATGTATAATATCAAAGCTTGAATTTACTGGTAGTGCTGCGTAAGTCTTGTAACCATTTAACTTCTCATGTACTTTATTTACCCACTTAATTCTCTCTGGTTCATATTTGAAAAGTCTCATCTGATAGTCGGGATAATTAATTCTTCCAATTGGATCAACATCCCATCCCCATTTAGCTATATGCTCTGGAGTAATACCAGTGACTCTGTTGTCTCTAGGTACCCAGTAAGCTTCAATGCTATCATTCTCTTCTAGAACCACTCTAATATTTTTTATTAATTCATCACTCAGAAGCTCATCTGCATCAACATTAACAACCCAATCAGTATCCTTTGGACATTTTGATAATAGAAAGTTCTTTTGAGCTGCAAAATCACCTTCTAATTTTCGGTAGTATAAACTAATATCTCCATTATATTCCCACTCTTTTAAGATAGCTTTTGTAACTGAATCATCTGAGTAATCATCAACTACTATAATACTATCCATCATAGCTTTGTGTTTCTTTATTTGCTGCAGAAGGTTTTGAATACATCTACCTTCATTGTGTGTTAAAATTGCATAAGTTATTCTAATCATATATTGCTTATTAATCCAATGTGTTTACATGCATTTTGAAATTCAGACTGATCAAATAGTTGACTTTTTGAAAAGTCTATTTTAGTTTTATAAAATTCTCCTGGTTTACCTGGTATTGGGTACTTCTTCTGTTCTTCTTTTGATACAGATACGACTGGAGCTGATCTCCATTTCCAATCCTGTGCAGTTATACCATCAGGAAATACAATACCCTTTTGTGGTACATTTAATGTTGATGGTAACCATATTAGTTTTGTTTGTGGATCAACCCATTTAATAACCTTAACTAACTCAGGTAATGCCGACTCCCAATCAACCATTTGTACAGACCCCTCTATATTAAGGGATGTAGTTGTATAACCACAATCCATACATAGATGTGATTCTACATCATCATACTCTTCAATAAAACAATTAGAACCTCCACAATGTGGACAGGTTACCTTTTCTGGTTGTGCTTGTTCAAATATTTCTGCCATAATTTATGATATGTGTGTTATATAACCATCTCCAGGGTATATCCTTCGAGATGCATTCTTTTTTATTGTTTCCCCTTCAACATTTAATACTATTTTATTATCTGTTAAAAGCTTTTTCTCCTGCTCATCTTCTGGTATTGTTTTGCTTATTTCATTAAGCATTATACGTAAGTCATCTGCAAGACCTATAGGTGGATTGTTTTTTAACATGGATTCCATATAACCCTTCAACCAAAATAATACTTGATCTTTATTCATATATTTTTACTTATTTATTATTGTTTCAAATAGTCCTCTTACTGTAATATACCTCTTCCCTTTCATTCTATATTCTTCTGGATTGTCAAGTACTTTATCTAATAGTTTATGTAGATCTTCTCTAAGTATTTGCTCCGCACCATCCATGGATGCATCTTGTAATGCTTCTGGAGAAAATTCCAATAAGATATGTTTTTTTGGTATAAATGTTATTGGATTATATACTGAAGGTCCAATACCACAACCATCTTTGACTGCTACTATCATAGTAGATGGATCATATATCTCAGGTGTTAGTGATATTGAATATAAATAACACACTCCGCAGAACTCTTGATTATCTTCCAATCTTACTGTTTGTGAAATAGCAGGTTTGTCTTCTTTTGTTAAAAAAGATGGAGTGTCTACTACTATCAATTCAGTGCATTCTGCAAATTCATCACATTGCAATATCAAATCCTTTTTTTCTTTCAACCTATCCCACATTAATAGATAATCCGCAAATGTACTTTTATATGTAAATGGACCATCCTTAAAGATGTCATCTAATAAGTCTTGTAGTTTCATATTTATACTTGTTTGAGTTTTGGTAATTCAATCTTCTTCAATTGTGGCAACTTTAACTCCATAGCTTTAGGAAACTCAGGTATATTCTTATCTAGAATAACCATAAGCTTTTCTTTCATCTTTTCCAACGAAAACTCCTTTTTAATTAATGTAGCTTGTTTCTTAGCATTTTGCTCATAGTTTTTTGGATTTTCAAAAACATCCTGCATAATCCTCAGAGCATATCCGTAATCAACAGTAAACCATTGAGACTCTTTTAATATGACATTTTCCCAAGCTGCAGATGGGTGTACTTGTGTTAAACCACCTGGTAATAATATACCATGTTGTAAAAAGTCAATATGACCCGACCAATTAGATGCTATAACAGGCTTACCTGATAAAGAAGCTTCTGCCAAAGGTCTTCCATATCCTTCACCTTTAGTAAAGGTAATGTGTGCTTTTACTTTTGGGTGATTGTATAATGAATTAATCTCTTCATCATGCAAATCTCCATGAAGTAGATATATATTTGGCAATCGGTAAGCACCTTTAACTGATTTTCTGATTACATCAATCTTATTTAAGATATTGATTCTATCAATTGGTGAGAAGTCTGCATGTGATGTTTTTAATATCAATGCTGGTGACTTTTGTTTATTTTTGAAGGCTTCTAAAAATGTTCGGATTAGTCCTGATGTATTCTTTCTATCTTCTCCAAATTCACCATTTAACCAGTGACCAACATACAAAAAGCAAAATTGTTCTGGGATTTGTTTAAGTTGATCGTCCACAGTTTTATCTATGTCACTTGTTTTAAAATAAGTATCCAAATCAACTCCTTCAAATATAACTTCAACTGGTGTTGTGACTTTGAGTTCACCTACCTTTTGCTTTGTGTTTTGATCATGTTGATCATAGACACTACTTTCAAAGACAGTTTTTGCATGTTGAGATGATACAAGAATTAAATCCATTCTATTACATCCCTCAATCCATGGTGCTGAGCTGATTGTTGTTTCAATACCTGCAGTAATTCCAATATTGTACTTTCCTATCTTTTGAAATTCATTTGGTACAGTGATTTGTACAAATATATCAGGTTGTTTATCTAACTTTGGCTCTAGTAAGACTCTATCCAAAATAGCTTTATGCTTTGGATTATTCTCATTTAATGCATTCATTGGAGTACCTCCCCAACGAAGTGGCCAGATTTTAACATCATATTTATCTGATTCGATTAGGCTTGTTGCAATATCCCTAGATCTTGCACCATATCCCGAAATTGTGCCACATGGGCACATTAACAATAACATTGGTTTATTCATAACTTATAGTATTCCTACATTTTTATTTTTGTGTTTTTTTACTTCTTCTTCGGCATTAAATAACTTAAATCTTGGGATAGGCTTCCAATTTTCTAATAGATCTACCACATATTGTGCAAAATTTTCAGTCATATGTTCTGCTGTAAATCCTGCTTCTTCTCCAGTAGCCCACAGATATCCAGCCCAACCCTTCTCTTTTCGTTCATCTGATGGCATATTATACCAATATTCAAATGCAGCTGCAACATCTTCCCACTTTACCCTATCATCAAAGATGTATGGTGTTGGAATTGATCCTTGCAGGTTTCTTGATGCTGGAAAGATTGCAGTACCCCACATACCATGCTTTTTATATTTACCAACGTGGTTTGAAGAATACTCTGGTGTTAACTCTAACCAATTATTATTCTCGTCTGCAAATCGCAATTGATCTTGTAATCCACCAGTAACATTATTAATAATAGGTGTACCTGTAACAAGAGCTTCTGTGCTACTTAATCCCCAACCTTCATTGGAAGCAATATTAACAACAACATCAGCTATATTAAACATCTTATTCATATCCCAAACAGAAAGTTTAGCATTATGAAGAATGATATTATCCCTATACTCTGGACATAGATGATCAATTACAGTTGGTAGATCAGTTCCATTCTCATCAATAGGATCTGTATGCATTAACAAATAAGCATCCTTTTTCTTATTCTTGTCTAGAAAAGCTTTAAATGCAAGTATAACATCAGATGTCATCTTTCTTCTAATATTCCTATTTGAATGTAATACAACAAACTTAGGATCAATATCACCAAATATTTGCTTTTTGAGATCTGCATAAGCAGACTCCTCTAATGGATGATAATGTTTTGTATTTATACCATGTGGAACATAAGCAACTTTAGGTATTGGTTTAGCCCAATCCTCAGCTGAGATCTTGTTATGGTGATTAACATCAATATAGTTGCCTTCACCCAACACTAATTTACTTATATTATATGACTGTTTAGATATACCCAACAATAGGTCACAACTTTCATAATAAGGTCTGTTGTATAATGGAGCTGGTAAATCATCCCATATATGGTAATATATGATAGGAGTCTTTTGTCTCAATTCATTAGACATCTGATACAACCATACCCAATATCTTGGATCAGTAAAGTGTATAATAGCATCAATATCATGTCTGCTAACAATTAACCTCACTAAATCAGGATCTCCATAACCATTAGTTGGATATATAAGAACACTAGAGTCATCAATGCCTATTTCTTTATTTATTTCTGGAGATAGATCGAATATTTTACCTACATCTGGATGGTTTAAAGCTCCTCCAATCTGAACGAAATTGAACTTATGAGCCATTCCTATGATAAGCTCCTTTGTCATTGTACCAATTCCACTAGGAAGACGTAGATCGTCTGCTAAAAAGAGAATGGTCTTTCTCTTATCTTTCGATATGTAACCTTTTTTCATTTAAAATTTATTTATATAACTAATATACAACTTTTATTGTACTTTACCCCTGTCCTCGCGATCTTTTTTTATATAATTTACTTTTTTTTGATCTACTAAACTTTGTTTTTGCGTGTATACCAGGTCTGTTCTTCTTAACCTTGATTCTATACTTTGTAACTTGTTGTAGGATTGCCTTCTTTGCCATAGTAACGTTTATTCATGTTTTTTTAATTCACTATATAACCTATCATACAAATCTTTAATTACACCAAACTCTTGATTTGACATAGTGTCGGAAAGCTTATCCATATATCTTTTAATATCTGGTGATGCCAATAAACTCAATAAATTGCTTGCTGGATCTTCTACGCCTTCTTTCAATACCTTACTAACCTCTTCTTTAATTAGCTTTTGTAGTTCTGATTTTTTCATTTTATTTATTTACTATATACATCCATAAGATGTTTTATGGTGCCTAATATTTCTTGATCTGAAAGCGTGTTGTAATGATTTTTTATTACTGTGTATAACTCTTTTAACAACTTCATCTGATTAAGACTTAAGCTTGTGTTGTCTTCTTTCAACACTTTGCTAACCTCTTCTTTAATTAGCTTTTGTAGTTCTAATTTTTTCATTTTTTTGTTTATAAGGTTTATTTATTATTATACAACTCTAACATCTATCTCTCCTTTATCGATAGTAGCAATAGTAAACTCTTCATATTTAGGAAAAGTCTTCTCCGCCCAGTTAATCAAATTTGTTATATTAGTCGTACGATTGTCTGTATAAAATATCGGAGTTAGCTTATTATTTAGCGAGAATCCACGAAATTGTTGATGCACTTGATCAGCTTGATCACCTGCAAAAAGATAAGTACCTGCTTCAGCACTTTTAAAGTACTTTATTATTTCTTTTGGATCTTTAGCTTCTTTTGCTTCTTTTAGAGCCTTCCGAACCTCTTCTCGGATAATTTGTTGTAGTTCTGATTTTTTCATATTTTATTTTGTTTTAAGGTCGTTGATTAGGTTTGCGATTTGGTCTATACCCTTATTACCAAACTCATTATTGAATTCTTTATCTGTTTTCAGTTTTTGTAAGAACTCTTCCTTCGTAAATGGAGTTCCATCTTCGTGTTTATATTTCATAACCTTGCTGTAGTATTTTTAAACCTTAACTAGCTTATATCCTTTTTTGTTTAATTGCTCTCTGATCTCTAATGCTATCACTCTAGTCATTCCGCCTTGATTCATTCTAACTCCTAAAGGAATTCTTTCCCAAATGTCCATCAATAGTTTTAAAGTATCGGGTTCAGAAAGTGGTTGCATTAAATCTATCTCTTCCTTTATGATTTGTCTTAATTCTGATTTTTTCATATTATATTTTATTTTAACAAATTTTGTAATTCTTGTTTTAATCTGTACGATCTAATATAATATCAACCGTTTTTGTATTTGGATCTAATGATATACTAAGCATATCCTCATCCATAGCTAGAATATCTTTAATTTTCATTTTCATTGCGGCTTCAAGCTTAGCTACAGGAACTTCCATAATAGCAAACCCCCACCGGTCATTATCGGTGGTATATTGCTTTAACGCTGGGTTTTTTATAAAAAGATCTGCGTTGACTTCTATTCGATCAACTTGGTCCGAGTAATCCTCTTCTTTTAATACTCTTCTAACCTCTTCTCGGATAATTTGTTGTAGTTCTGATTTTTTCATTTTATCTGATTTTCATTATTTTCTATTTCTGCAATGTCTTTTACCAGTTAAATATGGCTTTGGACATAATGTACCTTTTACATGCTTGTGACCACATTTGCCACAGCAAGTGCTCGTGCCTTCGTTCACAGAACCTTTTAGAAGATGTGCTTCAATATCACCACCCACAAGTTTTGATAATAGTGATTCACTAACTTTGAACTCTTTATTTTCTCCTATAGGACTCAGTACAATTGTACCTGATCCAACTAACACTCCAATGCATTTACCTAATTTCTGCTTACCTCCTGCCCACACAAAGTTAGGAAAGTAAAGAGCATCAGCTCCTGTGTATGTAGTGTAATTTTTTGATTGAAGAAATTTAATATAGTTGTCTGCTTCAGTTCGTAGTTTGATAGCGTCTAATCCCTCATAAGGTTTTGCTAAACCGAAGATTTTTACCACTTCTTCATTCACAGCATTATCGCCACAAGTATTGCACTCTTGGTCAGGTGAGTACATATGGTTTTTATATACTGCTTCCATATAGTCAGCAGCTTTAGTGATCTTAGCTTGTACCCAACCTTCTAAATCTTTAGGTTTTTCATTCTCTAAGTGTTGAGCTAATTCACTAGCCATTTTAGCTGTTGCTCTTAGATCTGTAATAGCCATTTCAACTTCGTGATCATCAGTTTGACCAGTCATTTGTTGATAAAGATCCTCTACTATCTTACTTAATTTCATTTCAGTACTTTTGCTAGTGTTTTATATAAATATTCTTCGTTGCCGTCAGAACCGTTCATTATCACGGCATTAGATAGTTTCCCTACTTCACTTCCCTTTGTCCCAATAATCACATCAATATCACTAAGTCTTGGTGCGCCAGCTACCTTATCATCTTTGATTATGATACCATAGTTGTTGCCAACGTCATACACATAAAAAGTTGTCTTGGATCCGCCTGGAGATTGTTTGTCTACCTTTTTTACTAGCTTGAAGTTTAGCTTATTGTTCATTGCATACGTTTCAATCCAATCTTGGATAGCTGTAAGCTTCCACTCTGGGTTATAGTATGTTTCCTTAACTGCTTTAGCTATTTCCTCTCGTATGATTTCTCTCAGTCTCGATGATTTCATATCACAGTATGTATCCAGGTTTTGGCCATCCCTTTTTCTTTAGTCTCAGTAGCAATGGTGCTATTGTTGCTATTCCATCATACTGAACACTACGTGATGCTCTAGAGTCCACGTATCCCTTTACAAATTGTACAATGTCTTTATCTACTTCTAATTTGTCAAGCGGCAGATCTAATTTGCTTAAAATTATCTTTGCCTCTTTACCAGTAGTATTAGCATTTCCACCATTAGGTCCAACTTGGAATCCCAACACATAAAAGGGGTTATTGTTTTGGGGTTCAAGCTCGTTTAAAGCTTTACTAACCTCTTCACGGATTAGTTTTCTGATTATGTCTTGCTTAGATTCTTTTTTCATGAGTTTTTCTATTTTTAATGTTAATAATGGCCTACCATTAATAAGTGGTAACCCGTATTCGTTATAAGTAATTGACTTAACAATTATCTTTTTATTTTTAAATCTTCCTACATACACAGTATCACCGATTTCTATAGGAATCTTAATCATAGCTTTAGTGTATTTATATATTTTTTCGCATATTTTTGGTATTGTTTACTCATCTCGCTATATCCCCACACAGAACCAGGCGGAAATTCATAGTTAATACCTCGATACATATCAATAAGCTCTTCTATACTAGATATATTTTGATAATCATCTTTATTATAATTATTAAGTAGCGTATCGAAATAGGGTTTAGCTGAAGGTAATCTATGTATAAAGTTCTCTGTGAAACGTAAGTCCCATGAATTATGCAGTACTGATGTGTCTACAAATGCCTCAAATGTACCCTCTTCAGCTATCCGTATTATTTCATCCTCTTTACCTGCTCCACCTTGATTTTTCCACAAAGTATTTAACAAAACTGGGTTGAATATGAAATCCTTATTCACTTTAGTAACATACACAACAGCGACATCCTTCTTGGCAGTATGGCCAGTGAATCCGAAAGCTACCTTAGGGTTAACGGACCATGATTGTGAATCTCTAGTAGGGTTGTATGCTAATTTTTTAAAATGAAAGACTTCCCTACCTGCAATTTTAGCAACTTCAAACTTTTTTGTTCTAAAAGCCCTTTCTAGTGAGTCTATTTTAATTCTAGTGCCTCGATAAGCTAAATCTCCTATAGGAGGCATAAGTAACGCTGGAAATTCCTTTGCTAACTTACTTATTAAATCTTTATTTTGTCTAAAATAATTAGCTAGTACACCATTTGGTGAATTTATCCAATATATTAATTTACGATACAGATCATCTTCCCATCTTGTATCATCCTCAGGTTTAGCCTTTTGTATTTTTTGCATGTTTGGATCAGACCCAAAAAAAACATTACCTACTTTTTGCCTTAGATCAGGTGGTAATTTTTCATCAAGCTTCTCAAACTCTAAAAGGATCTGTTTTAGGCTAATCATATTACTTTATTGCTAGCTTTTGCAGGAATTGTTGAACTTCTCCAGACTTGATAGCTGCCATGGCTGACTCTAAACCTCCCATAGCTAAATGACCACCATGTGCTGCATTTGCTGCTGCTGCTTTAAAAGCACTTATTGCACCTACTCCAGAATACAGAGCTAAGCCTGCAATTATTACATAAAAGATCACCTCAGCAACCTTTTCTTGATTTGCATCTCCCACGATCTTCGCTTTTTTATAAACACCACTCATCTTTAGTAGATATTTTATTCCTTTAATGTAAGCCTTATGCCATTTGTGTGAAAACTCAATAATAGCTTCTGCCACTCTTACCTTATCCTCTTCTGTTTTAGCTCCACCTTTTCTAAACAACTTCTTAAAAGTTAACACAAATTTTGATAAACCTTTTCCAAAGAGTTCTAAAACTTTTGGCATTGCTAATAATATTCCGATGATGGTCAGTGTTGTTATAGCTTCATTAACAGGTACATCAGCATTTTCTACATCCTGCTGTACTTCTTGTTTATTTGCTTCAAACTCAGATCCCAAGTTCTTAAATGCATCACCCATAGCTTTCTCAAGCTCAGCTACATTAGGATCTACTGCAGTTTCTTCTGCTTCTATTATAATTTCTTCAAGAATATCAATAAGCTTCATACTTTGTGTTTAATATAAATATTAGTGTTTTAGGTAAAAAGGATATTATTGATATCATAACTATCGAATTAAGTTTATTTGTCCGTAATAGGTAAACTCTTTACCTAATTGATTTTTGAAATATATTTTATATACATAAACATCTTGTTTACATACCTGCCCGTTTTGAGTTTTACCATACCATGGTTTAGTGATAGAGCTACTTTCATAGAGTAATATACCCCATCTATTATAGATTTCTACTAATATTGTAGCTGAGCCATCTTCTAAACCACGTCCTTGTGGAAACCAATAATCATTTAAATTATCTCCATTAATAGTGAATGCATTCGGTATCCACAGTTCTGATAAACTTCTCACGGTTAATTGATTAGTCACAGTATCAACACATCCATTAATGGTACTTACTAATAGCGTAATATCAAAAGTATCTGCATATAAAAATTCAAATGATGGATCTTCAACACTAGAATTACCTAGACCTCCAAAATCCCACCAAAAATTAACTGCATTTAAACTTGAGTTATTATAAAAATCAACTAATGAGTTATTTAAGTCTGCTGGATTTGGATTCATGGTAAATGCTGCATCTGGTAGACTATGTGCAGTAATGTAGTCAGTTATAGTAGTTGTATCCACACATCCTTCTGCAGATATGGCAATTAACTGAACGTCATATGAACCAGGTAGTGTGAATGTATATGATGCATTTACTGAGCTGATAGACCCTAATGACTCTATGTTCCACACATAATCAACAGCTCCTACTGAATTATTTACAAAATTAACTGATAGTGGTGTACAACCAGACAGATCATCAGCTGAAAAGTTTGAGGTAGGTGAGTTGTATAACAACACTGTTACAAATGCAGTATCAACACAAGAGTTAACATCCGTTCCTATTACCTGGTATATAGTTGTTGCTAAGGGTGTTGCTGTACTATTAGCTGATAATGGTGTGTTTAGTGAAGCATTAGGTGTCCAAACATAATTAAGTGCACCAAATGCATGAATAGTAGTGCTATCTGTTACACAAACCCCAAGATCATCTGCAGTTGCAGTAACATTTGGAGGTGTCAAAACAGTTACCGTATTATAGGTGCTATCTATACATCCATTTACATCAGTTCCTATAATTGAATATATTGTTGTATTTGTTGGTGTAGCATTTACAATATCTAATAATGAGTTATCTAGCGAATTTGCAGGAGACCATATATAGCTATTAGCACCCGTTGCAGTCATCTGAATGGTTGCACCTGGACATATTGATGGGTTTGCTGGTAATATATTGATTATTGGGTTAGGTAACATGGTTAAAACAACATTAGCTGTTCCTGTGCAACCATTAACATCGATAACATCTACTGATACAGGTCCTGGGATGTTTGTAGTATATGTTGAGTTTGTACTTCCATCTGACCAATGGTATTGTGCATAAAGTTGATCAGTGTTCAGTGTAATAGTTTGGCCAGGGCAAAACGTTAATGGTGGTAATATTGTAGGAATTATTATTGGTGGGCCTGGAATGACGTTGATTGTATCCGGACCATTTACACCTGCAAATCCCATACAAGTCATATAACCGCCATAACATGCACCATATTGAGGATGACAAGTATAATCAGCACCACCGGCAGGAGGTGTAACATTAATTGTTAATCCTGTACCAATTGCGACTGGGTTTCCTACTTGATACCAATTATAAACTACTGGTACTGGAGGTCCTGAAGGTGTCCATCTATAGGAGTTATTAACCGTATTCCAATTTGAAGCGTTTCTTCCTGGAACTGTATATGCTACTGTACCAGGCAAATTATGAAGGCCTTCGGTACCAGCTCCTGCATTCCAACCAGGGCATGCATTTTTATTACCAATATGTACTTCTATAATATTTGTACTTTCATATAATACAATTTGTATATTATTTGCTCCTCCACAAGAAAATGAAGCAACATTAACCCAACTAACAACAAATTTTCTACATGGTGCTACTCCTTGAGTTTGATATCTAACACTACCACCACCTGGTGTAAAATCAAAATATGGACCCATAATACAATTCTTTGGAACACAAGCATTAGCTGTTGGAATTGGAATAGTTGCACAATTCCAAGAAGTTGATTGGCCAGCGGAGAATGAAACCCATCCATTTGATCCTACATATACTTGAGTATAGGTGTTACCAAAGAAACAAAATGAAAATCCAATTGGAAAAGGACCAGCTTGGGAATCATCTGTTAGTGGTATATTAGTACCTACATTGGGTGATGGAGTATATGGAATATTTAATAAACCATAACTAGTAGTTTCTAATGGACCTGGACCACTAGGAGGGCAGTTACTAAAATCTGCTGTTAATGTAGTACTAGTTATACCGCAAGGTAGTTGGAGATCAGGTCCAATGTATGGACACAATCCTTGAGAATACACTTTTAAGGTTGCTAAGCTTAATAATATTAACAACTTCTTCATATTTTACTTATTTACTTTTAAATACTTTAATGTTATATTCCAACACAACCATTCAAGACTTACACCATATGTAATAAATTTACCATACTGTGTATCATCTATAAAAAGAGATTCTTTGTATGTTTGATCGATATCAAAAACTATTGTAGGAATTAAAACAAAGGTTAAGATACTCTTCGCCTTGTTAAAGGTTTTGTATTTGTTGATAGAGCTCACTTCTAAAGTCAATCTCTTTTTTCTATGTCTTACGTTTATCATTTTCTTACTTTAATTACATTATTATTACTTGTTATTCCAATATATAATCCATTTGGTACTGCTTCAAACTCAACTGGTTCACCTAATAAATTATAATATTCTTTACAACATTTATCTAATTCATCACTTACAAAAATATCAATCCAGTCATATAATTTAAAAATACCATCAAAATCATATTGAACTAATCTATAGTAGTTATGTCCTTGAGATGGATATAAATCAATAAATCCATATTGTTTTATTTCATTAGAATTACCATTTCCTTCAACTCTTCCAATTTCTTCAACATTATCAGTCATTCTTTCTATTATAAAATGACTATTATTACTCTCAGATGACGTTGTCCAATTTAAAAAAACTTGTTTATTTTCATAAAATGCTTCAAATAAAACCAAAGAAACAGGCATAGGAACTGCATTATTGGTATAATAAGGACAAAAACTAGTAAACCCAATACATCCTGGACCTCCTCCAGTTGCTGAACCAGTAAAACACCATGTGTAACTATTTCCAGGTATCAGGCTAGTAAATGACAATCCATTTCCTATTAATACACATGATGAATTATATAAATTAAATGAGTTAAAAGATGTATTAATACAGCCAGATTGTTGATAACCTGCATTAAGTGTGACTGAATTTGATGTTGGTGTAAATGTCCAACATATTGTTGGATTAGTACCATAAAATGACAATCTACAATAGCCATTAGTAAGTAGCCAATTGTAGTTTGGAGGTGGTGAAGCAATAACGGTAGCTGAACCATTAGGTGATGCACAGGTACCTGCTCTTTCTGAGATGTATTCTACGTTGTCTAGTCTATGGTTGTAATTTTGTGGTCTAATAGACAGTACTGTTAGCCATCCTAACAAGATTATAATAAATGTAATCTTTATAAGTTTTTTTAACTGTTTTTTCTCTTTTCTCTTCATAATTAATCATATTTGTATGTTTCATCTATTTCAACTTTGTATCCAAGATGTTCTAAAATTTGTTTTAATATAGTGGCAGTGTCTGTGTTATGACATGATAATTCTTCACCGTTAATAGTTGTTATAGTACCATAATTATAACAGCATCCATCACCACAAGTGTATGAATACTCATGTAATTCTATTTTTAATTCTTTCTCCATAACTATAAATAAATATACAAATGATTTAATTGAAATCCAAATTAAATTGGTAAATTAATTTTGGATAATAAATTATTGGAAACGTTAGGTTCAATTAAATTATTGTTTTGACTTATGATAATCAATGAATTTTTTCATAGCATCAAATGTTCTTTGTACTGGATATTGACCTTTTTCTTCTTCATCCCATAAGAGCCAATCTTCACCCATTTCATAAAAAAATTCTTCAAGTTCTGAAACCGATAACGAACCACTAACATCGGCTATATTCAATACCTTAGTTTCTGCTGTTTTTGAAGTTTTGTTTTCCATTTTCCATCAGTATTATAATAATGTAAATATAATAAAAAAATTTTAGATAGCCAAATCTATTTTATCTTCTCAATTTGGCAATCGCTACATATGAGCATTTGTGTAGAATCTTCTAGGGTGTATGTATAACAACTATCTAAACCTAGAAAAGAGATCATTTCATAATCTTTAACTGTATCACAACACACTGAATCTTTTTCAGTATAGCAAATTTTATATTTTGTTCGTTTTTTAAAAGGAATTGCTATTGATATAGCAAAAACAACACCAAAGGTTAACACTAAAATCCAAGCAAATCCTTCGGTATTATCTTTTATAAATTTCATAAGTGTAAATTATTTAGGTTGATCCTCTTCCTCTACTCGCTTCTTTTCTCTCTGTATCTGGTGTAGTATGTATCCAGATATTGTGAATTCAACACCAGCCCACATTAATAACTCCGTCATATCTAAGTGTTGATATTTGGCTAGTAGGAAATATACCATACCCCATTGGCCAATAAGGAAAGCGATACCAGACTCAAGTCTCTTTTTTGAGAAAAATGATGTTACATTAGAGCCTACTTTTATAAGCTCTTTGATAATCCATTTAATGTTAGTCCATCCAAAAAAATAAGTTTTACCTTTCATAAGTTTAAAATTCTTTAATTAAACAAAACGTAACACTTGATTGTGCTTTAGTTAAACCTATAATCTTCTCATAGTCATCTTCACCATTACATACTACACAGCCATAACTCCATTCACCTATAAGATTGTTAACAAGATTCTTTATCTTATCAAAGACTTTGTACGAATTAAAATGAAAATTAGTGTAATATATAGCCTCCTCAACTTTACCAACTTCATCTACCTTCTTATCATTATTGGCATCTCTATAATACTTCATTTTACCATGCTGACGTAGAGCTGGCATCTTACCGTTGTGTAGTCCATAACGGTAAACATCATAATACCATTCATCAGCTTTAATTACTGCTGCTCCGGTTTTAGTATACTTTCTCCAACCTCCTAATAAAGCTGGACCTCCAGGGTTTGTTGTGCATGCTGTTACAAGCTCACATTTTTCACCTTTAAATAAGTACACCTTGTCATCAAATGAATTATAAGCATCTTCTTGGCTTCTAACACCTAATAACCAATAATCTTTTGGGATGGATTTAAAACCGTTGGTAGCTTTTACTTTATCTATAAGCTGTTTGTCTGTATACTTCTTAACCATAATCAATATTATATACCTATAAATATCAACTATTCAATAACAACAGTCTTTTTATTAGCCTTATTGAGACTATTAACTATATTTTTAATTTTTATCTCCATTGTTGGATTATTATTGAATATAACTGCAATATCAATGGTGGAAGCATATATTTTATCTCGTATGCTTATATACTTAGGAGAAAAAGGCTTGCTATAGAAGCCCTCATTTAATAGAGAATATAAATTTTTATTTGTGTGTGGTGGATTCATCTCACCATAAGCACAACCCAACTCGAGTGCATACTTCTTAATATGCTTATCAGCTCCCTGTCTATCTCCTAAACTTATAATCTGAAAGTTGGATCCGTACCTTTGTGTTAGGTTAAATATAAACTCTTTTATCTTTATCTTATTCTCATAAGTTACCGAACCCGTCAATCCAATTTTTTTTATGTTGCTCATTCTTGTGTTCGAGTATTGATTTTCCTAATAAGTTTTCAATGTGTCCTGGTTCAAATGATGGCCAACGCCAACCACTAGTCCATCCTAAAGACTCAAATCTAAAAACAATATCCATCCAGAAGTTCTTATATCTAGGATAGGTCTCTATGTCATCATACAATAAGTATTTGCCATTTTTTTCAAAACAGAAATCAATAGCAAGTCCGTAATTGTGTGGTGAATAACCACCTCTCTTAGTTGTAAGCATATTACCTGGTAATGTTCTACCAAATTTATATAATAAGTCCTGCTCTTCGTAAGTTCTCTTTGTCCAAAGAATATGTAGTGGAATGCAATTTTTTCTACAATCGTAATAAATATCTAAAGCATGTGTAATAAGGGATGGATGCAGTTGATTAATTTTATTAATACATATTGGATCTACCCTTAAATACTTTGGTAATTTATGAGGTTGCTTTTCCATTAGCTACTCTACTTTTTACAGGACATAGTGTATTATTACTAGAATACTCACAATACTTACAGTTAGAATTTTCATATGCTGGATAAACAGCCTCGGTGTTATAATCACCACCATCTAGAAATGCTGTGTTAATAAATTCTTCAAAAGCTTTATTAACTTTTCTAATTGTAACACTGCCTGCAGCTGGTTTAAAGAGTTGAATGCGTTTTGCCACAAACTCTGCCTCTTCGTTAATCTTTCGACGAACTATGAAAAACTCAACATCAATCATATCTTCTGGCACATTAAATATCTTTGAGTAATAACTTTTGTACAAGATTAATTGAGACGTTTTGCCCATATTCTTCTTCTCCTTATCAGTCCAACCTCTTGTAGATGTTTTAAAGTCTTTGATATAAATTTTACCTGTAACCTGATCTTGTAATACAATATCCAAAAAGGCTTTAAAAGTAACTCCTGGTCTGATCTCTACCAATAATGGTATTTCGATGCCCACTAACTTTTGGTTTTTGGTACTAAAGTGTACAAGTCTCTTTTTTTGGAAAAAATTAAGTATTGCCACACCATCTTGATGAAATTCGTTTAACTCTTTTGGTGATGAGAAGTGTTCATTATTGTTGTTTGATAGTGACTCTTTGTATCCATCATACATAGTTTTTTTCAAGTAATCACTCAAATCTATCGTATTAGCTTCTTTTACAGATTTTGAATATACCGTTTCGAGATAATGCTGTATTGTTATATGCATACTTGATCCAAACAGTGTATGTATCGTTTGCTGATATTTCCGCAAGTTGTCAATATAATTTAACTTCCACCGCCTAGGACATTCTAAAAACATTGCAAATTGACTAAAAGATACTGATTTCATCGTTTGTATTTTATTATATAACCATTTCTAACCTTTAATATACCCTTTTTATCTTTTAATAACAACGATTGTATAACATCTCTTGTCCACTTACCAGCTGGGTTGGTTTCTTTAAGAAAGGATACACACTCCTTCACACTTACAAAATCTATAGTAGAGTTTGTTGTTGTATATACAGCTGTTACAGGTTTTGGTGCAAAAGATCCCTTGGTTCGTGCACAATAACCACCTCTCTGTTTTATTGTTTCTATTCTCTTTTCAATAGTCGACTTTTTTTGCTTTGAGCCATACGCCCAATGAGTTGAACCTTCTCTACCACACTTCTTTCTAGCTAACTCAGACTCATACAGCTTTAATTTTTGTTCTCTGATTTTGTTTGGATCTTGTCCATATATTTCTTTTAGCTCCTGTTTTGTTTTCTTCGAGTAAAAATCTCTCATAGTCTTCGATTTCTTTTCTCTGATAGCTTCACTATTAGGGTGTTTTGATAGTGTATCACCTCCAGAACCTCCCTCAGTCATATTTACTAACGAAATACCATTACTTTTGTAAAAACTAATCAAAGCAATCTCCAAATTACAAGCTTCGATCCAGGTTATATCCTCATATAATATTTCTACAGTGTAACCTACACAATTGACTATATTGAGCCAGTATTTATTTCTATTTTTTTTAACCCATGCTCGCTTCTTTGTTTTACCAATGCCAATATAAAAGACTTCATTTGTGTCTAACCTTCTGTGTTGGTATACTACTGCCATTTTTAGTATAAATATATCAACGCTCTACCAAAGCTTGTATGTTTGTCATTTTTGACATAATCTATGGTAAAAATTCTTGATCTACATGGCCACAATTAGCACATGAGAATACTTGTATTGGAATAATTGTATCTTGTCCAGAAGGAGCTACAATTGCTGAAATGTGCCTTAGTAAGTACTTCACAACGAAGTACTCACCATCACACTTTGAACATTTCATTTCAGTAGTCTTATCTAGATCTAATGGCATGTTATTATTCACGATTAATAAGGCATTTGAGATTCAACTTCTTTTTCCTTTTCAGGTTCCATTGATACTACAGCTTGAGTAGTTAATAAAGTACCTGCAACGGATACGGCCATTTCTAAGGCTGTGCGAGTTACTTTGGTAGGATCAATAATACCTGATTTGATCATATCACAAATTTTGTTATTACGAGCATCATAACCGACATTTTCTAATTCATCACTATGACTCATCTCGATAACAATAGCCTCTGGATTTTTACCTGTATTTTCACAGATTGTTGAAAAAGGTGACATACAAGCTTTCTTGATAATATCAACACCAACTTTCTGATCATCATTTTCAGTATCAACATCAAAATCTCTTGAAGCTTGTAATAAAGCAATACCTCCTCCTGATACAATACCCTCTTCTACAGCAGCTCTTGTAGCAGCCAAGGCATCATCAACACGATCTCTCTTTTCTTTCATCTCAACTTCAGTGGCAGCTCCTACATTAATAATAGCAACACCACCCACTAACTTAGCAATACGCTCTTTTAATGTAGATGATTCAAAATCACTCTCAGATTTCTCCAATTGGACTTGCAAATCAACAATACGCTCCTGGATAGCTGTTGCATCACCATTACCATCAACAATTGTAGTTTCATCCTTTGTAATGGTTACTGTACGTGCACTTCCCAACATATCAAAGGTCATTTTTTCTAATTTTAACCCTTTTTGTGGACTAATCACAGTACCTCCTGTTAATGTTGCTATGTCCTGTAGCATCTGACCTCTTCTATCTCCAAAACCTGGAGCTTTAACAGCACAAATGTTTAGGATACCTCTCACCTTGTTTACAACTAAGGTAGCTAATGCTTCACCATCAACATCCTCAGCAATAATTAATAAAGGTTTGCTTTGCTTACTACAAGTTTCCAACAAAGGTAATACTTCCTTAATAGTAGAAATCTTCTTGTCGTAGATTAGAATATATGGATTTTCCATAGATGTAGTCATCGATGCATTATCTGTCACAAAGTATGGTGAGATATAGCCCTTATCAAACTGCAAACCTTCCACAATTTCTAGACTAGTTTCTGAAGTTTTGCTTTGATCAACAGTAATTACACCATCTTTACCTACTGACTCCATAGCCTCTGCAATGATTGCTCCAATTGAACTATCATTATTGGATGAAATTGTAGCTACCTGCTTGATCTGATCGTTAGATACAACATCAATAGAGAGACCTTTGAGGTTCTTTACAATAGCAGCTGATGCTTTATCCATACCTCTTTTCATCTCTACCACATTCACACCTGAGTCTACCTTCTTTAAACCTTCATTCAGTATAAATTGTGCTAACACAGTTGCTGTAGTAGTACCATCTCCAGCTTGTTTTGCTGTTTTCATAGCTACCTCTTTTACCACCTGAGCTCCAATATTCTCAATTGGATCTTTTAGGTTGATCTCTTTTGCCACAGACACTCCATCTTTTGTAATAACTGGTGATCCGTACGCTTTTTCTAAAATTACTGTACGTCCTGATGGACCCATTGTGGCTTTTACCGCATCACCTAGTTTATTAACACCTGCTTTTAGTTTGGTACGAGCTTCGTTACCAAAATCTACATTTTTTATTTTATTCATAACTAAATTAATTTAAGATTGCAATAATATCCGTTTCTCTCATAGTATGGTATTCTTCACCATCTACTTCAATTACCATAGCTGAGAATTTAGCGTATAGTACAGTGTCTCCAACCTTTGTTTTAGGTCTAACTAAGATACCACCTTCCCATCTACCTTCTCCAACAGCAATAACTTCTGCTTTTAGAGTTCTTTGATTTTCCAAATCAGGAATAATAATACCACCAGAGGACATTTCATCTTGCTCAGCTGGTTTAACGATCAAACGATCGGCAATAACTTCTCGAAACTTTTTGCTCATAACTTTTTATTTTAATATACTAATTTTTATATAATTTTGCAACTGATTTTGATAATAATTTAAATATGTCCTTCAGAAAATGTGTTTGCAATATTTGGCTCTGCCACTAAACCAGTAGCGATCGGTACTGTGTTTTCCATATGATACTTAACTATTTTTGCAACATCATCTGATATAGACTCACTACAATTCACTACAAACTCATCATGGATCTGCAGCATAATATAGGCATCTAGATTTTTTTCTCTAAACTCCTTATGTATTGCAATAGCTGAGCGATTCATAATGGATGCAGCTAAAGATTGAATTTGAAAATTCTTTGCATTATTTAGACCATTCTTGTACTCCATTCGAGCTTGCATCAGCTTTTGTTCTTGTGCTTTACTCTTAACCATTCGCTTTAGATGTGCAAAACTTCTTGGTTCAATCAAAGAGTCTTCCATCTTATCATAATAATATTTTACCTTATCAAGATGACGTACTCTACCAGTTTTATTGCGTATACGACCAAAGGTCTTAGCTCTCAAATTTGTATCTGACATCCATTTAGCTAGATCAGGAAATCCCTCTAAATAACTATCAACCAATCTCTGAGCTTCACTTATATGAATATCTAAAGTTTGACCAATTTGCCAAGCTCCTGCACCATATGGTATAGCTAGTGCAATAGATTTTGCACGCTGTCGAAGTTCTGGTCTCAGCTTTTTAACATAATTCTCATCATCCTTTTTAGCTGACATTCCTTTTAGCTTAAACGCCTGGATAGCAACTCTACTATAAAGATCCTCATTATCTAAGAATACATTTATGAGATTTGGATCATTACTTACAGAAGCAAATACTCTTGGTTCTAGAGACGATTGGTCACATATAATAAACTTTCTATCCTTCTCTGCTCGCAAGAAACTACGAACAATATTATTGTATTTCAATACTAAATCACTTGCTTCTCCTGGCTCAAGTACTCGAGGTAACTGCTGACAATCAGAGCTGAATCGACCTGATGTAGTACCATGCTGTTTGAAATACCAGTAATATCTACCATTCTCACTACCATCTAAGAATCTATCAACATAAGAAGATTCAATCTTTCTAAGTTTATTATAATCCTTAAGCTTAGATGCCCAAACATGATCACTACTTAAATAATCAACCATATCATCATTAAATTGATCTGTTCCTTTTCTAGTTTTACTTAAAGGTTCAATACCCATATAAGTGAAGCAAATCTCAGCTAACTGTCGTCTACTATTAATGTTAATAAAGTTTCCTTCCTTCTCTTTCCACAACTTAACACTAACCTTTGCAGCTATTTCTGATGATAATGAACTTTTTTCATTTTTGAAATTTACTATATCATCATCATCAACTTCATCAATCAACAATAACTCTTCAACAAACCTACCTCTTGTTTTTGGTGGGAATGCATTTAAAGCTTTATCAATTATCCATCGTTGGACAGCTGACTCTTTGAGTAACTCTTGTTCAATTTCAACCTCTAGTGACTTAATATCCTTAGATATATCATCTTTAATTTTCCTAATAAGATCAACATCCATTTCAGTACCTATCTCTTCCATCTGAATTGTTACTGTTTTATACAAAGGCATTACCTCATCTACAAAGAAGAAATCCCACAAATCCTCCTCTTGGAGTTTCTGCAAGTAGTGTGTCATTATACGTAGAGTTAAGTCAGTATCTGCTGCAGCATAGTTTCCTAGTAGTTCCATGTCAGCTTTGTAGATTTCGTAGTTTTCCTTTGAAGTACTACCACCATTCTTTTTGATATTTTCCTTCATTAAGATCTGCTCTTCGTTTGCTTCTTTCTCAGCATTTATACCTAACTCATGCTGCAACTCTATTGCTAGTGGTTTCAAACCAAAAGGTCCTTCTTCTCGCAATGTGTGAGTTAGTAACATTGTATCACAGTATAAATCATCTCTAAGATCAATACCATAGAAGTTCTTTGTAAATCGAATATCAAACGATCCGTTATGCATTACTAGGTTTTTACCTTTAAGTAGATTGATTAGCTGTTTAGCAATCTCATCACAACTCTTACCTCCAATATAGGAATCCATTAAAGCTTGACATTCCACATCCCAATATCGAGTTGGAAAGTAATAACCTTCATTAAGATCAGCTGATACGGAGAATCCAATGATCCTTCCTGTACGAGGATTAACACTAGTTGTTTCTATGTCATAGCTAATAATATTTCCATTTTTAATGTAATTAGCTAATTCAACAACACCCTCTTGGGTTGTAATAATTTTATATGTTTTACTCTTTATCATAACAAAAAGATACAGTAAATAATCCAAAGATGCAACTCCTTGAAAATAATAAATCCGAGCTCGGTAGCGACACTTTGCTCGGATTAAGTTACTTGCGCAACTATAACGGTCCTAATCCGTATATTTTAATTAATTTAACCCTGGTACATCCAACGATAATGTCAAAACCCTATTACCATATCTAAAATCAGGATATGTGTCTTTAACTTTAGCTAAATAATTTCCACTTGCATCATTAATCTCGGAAAAGAATCCATTCTCCTCTAGGAAAGCTTCTACATCATCCTCTTTATGATTTTTTAATGATATCGCAGCTACACATCCACCACTTCTACTATGAAACACTTCAACAACTTGAATGCCTGGAAACTCCTTTTCTAAGGATGCTTGTAGGCTTTTTTTTATTTTGTCGTATATTGGCTTTTCTGAAGCCACACCCTCTTTTAAGGCCTTTTTAACCTCTTCGCGGATTAGTTTTTTAAATTCTGTTAGTTTCACTTTTTGTATTTTTCTATTTCGCTACATAACGCATCATACAACTTTTTAATAGCTGTGTATTGGTTAGTATCAATTAATTTTTCAAGATTTTTCATCTTTTCTACAAGCTTAAAGTCTGTAAGCAGATGCAATATACCCTCTGCTGCGGCAGGTGTAAATGGATTGTTTTTTCGTCCAAAATCTGCCTTTGTTATAAGCTCATTGCGAACTTCTTCGCGGATTAGTTTTTGTAGTTCTGATTTTTTCATCCTTTGTTAGAGTTTATTATAAATAGTCAACTCAATCATAAAAGTGACACTGTTTTCTTAATATACCTCTAATTTTTGAATTTCCAAACAAATCCACCTGCACTCTTTGCTCTGCCACACAAATTGTGTGATATTACACTATAATGTATTTTAATATGCTTTGCTGCCTCTTGAGCGGATGGCCATTGGCGGATAAACTCACCCTCTTTACTATATTGTAATATTGGCTTACTAACACTATCTTTATTTTTTTGAATAGCTGCTGCATCCTTATTTACAGGCCTACCCTTCAATGCTAAGGATATGTTCTTTTTATGTTGTTCCGTAAATGGTGGTTTTAGCTTTGCTGCTTCCACCAACTTTGCTCTTGTCTCATCTGTTACAACTTTTCCTAGTTGTGTGCCTTTACGTGCTCTACTCATTTTAGCTTTTGTTTCTTCAGAATGTCTAAAACTCCTCATTTTAGTTGATAAATAAGCTGAGCGCTCTTTTTTTAGGATCTCATATGACCTAGCTGAGATTTTGTAATCTCTTTTGTGGGTCTTGTTTCTAAATTTGTAGAAGGACCATAAAGCGTGTTTAATCTTTATATTATCCGGATAAATCCTATACAATAGTTGGTGCGCTATAAAATGCTCTCTGGCTGTTAGTAATACTATATTTGGATGGCTATTCCACTGCCAAGTTGCTCCTAGGCCACCCGTACACTTAGGTATTATGTGATGAGCTTCATAATATTGTTCTTTAGATCGTACTCTTTTTGAATTACGGGCCTTTTCTATTAGTTGATTGTAAATTTTTTGATAGTTCATAATAAAAAACCTCTGGCTTTCGGGGTCGAGGTCCTTACTCACCAAAGGTTTAAAGTTTATGCTTAATTGATTTGCAGCCTCGACTCTACATATATAAATATGCTAGAGTTCTTTTCTACAACTCTTTTTTAGCATTTCAATGTTAGATTTTACCAAATCCATATCCACACTTTGCATATCAAACGTTTCTAAAAAGTTATGTGGTGTTGGTATTCTTGTTTCAGCATCCTTAGTAAAATCGATACCATTAACAGCACTAAGTATTGGATACACGCTATCAGTTGATCTCATTGCAGGATGATCATAATATGCAAACTCAGTAAAGGAACCCTGACCTAAGCAATGGATTGGCTTTAACAATAAACCTCTCTCCTTTAGATAATCATAAGCCATATGACGTGCTTCTTTAATACCTTGATCATCTTTCCAGTTAGGTAGCCAAGCTTGGGGTATTGCAATTTTAGAGAATCCAATAGTGCTAATCCAATCCTTATTCAATCCCCACTCATAACACTCTAACCAATCTTCCTTAGTTTTACCTTGCGGACAGAAGAATATTTCAGTACTATCTAATAGACCTTCTTTTTCCATTCGCACCTTAAAGCTAAGTGCATTTTTAATTGTCTCATCCTTATCAAACAATACATCAGGTGCAATCACTTCGCTTGGTGCTAGCTCTTTGACTACTTGTATAAGTACATCTTCTGTAACTAAGGCTCTTTCAGCAGCTGAGCAATCAAGGGTAATCCACCTATCAATATCCTCATCGATTAAACTATAAATAAATTCACGATATTTTGGATATTGCATCCATAGATGTGCTAGCACAAAAACTCTATCACCTAGTTTCATAGGTTCTAGGTTGCTAAGTGGTGATATAACGTAATAATCCATATTAATATCTGCTTTGGTCTATCAAGTTGAAAAATTCCTGACGAGTGCCAACCTCATTAGTCCAAAAGTATCCCGACATTTGTGATGTTTTCATAACACTGTCATTTTTAATACCACGACATTTTACACAATTATGTTGACTCTCAATAACTACTGCCACACCACGATTACCTAAACACAAACGATCAACATGATCATGAATTTGTTTAGTTAAACTTTCTTGAATATTTGGTCTACGAGCATAAAAATCTACAATACGATTAAGCTTACTTAAGCCAATAACCATATCTGTTGGCTCCTTACCTGCTATATAAGCTACGTGAGCCACTCCAGTAAATTGTAAATTGTGGTGTGCACAAAGACTGACTACTGGAATTCTAGTTTGACATATCAATCCTGTATATCCATCCGAATTAGGAAATGTTGAAATCTCCGGTTCTTCACTTAGTGAGCCTTTAATGAGGTCATGTACCCAAGCTTTTGCTACTCTTTTTGGAGTGTTAGCACTGTGTGCATCTGCTGCCCAGTCAAATCCTAAGGCAGTAAGAAACTTTCCATAGTATTCAGCTGCTTGTTCAATCATCTGAACTTTTTCATCCTCTGTACGTGGAAGATTACCATTTGCTTTTTGTAAAAGTTTAATGTCTTTCATTTTCTAATTATTTATTATAATATACGAATCTTTTAGCTTATCTTGCAACTCCTTCAACCCTAATTTTTCATCCCTTAGATCAGCTTCTTCAAATGTGATATCATCTTTAGAAACCAACCTATCATAAAATCTATGTCTGCGAACTTCATCAGGAACTTCTAACCAGATTAAGTCTAGATTTTCTAATCCATACTCAGCAGCTAATCCTAACACAATAGTGTATTGCCTAATCCCATCAATCACTACTCGATCATACTTGTTGATTTCCTTAATAAGTTCTTGTGTGATCTCTTCATCCATATGAGCTGTGTTCTGTAGCTCACTGCGAGATGCCTTACCTGATACTCGTTTAACAATGTCTGATACTGTTATACGCTTTGCTTTTGTAATATAGCATAGTGCATCTGCGTACGTACTCTTACCACTACATATTTTTCCAAATAGTAGGACTATTTTGTTTGTATTTACCATAACCTTAATGTAAGAAATTAATTTGTGATTTGCAACTTCTTTTTCTAAACTTGCGTCAGATTTGTATACTCACCATCCTCACCTATCAATTGTAGAGTTGTTCCTGGTAATAATAGAACTTCACTTTCCTGATCTCCGTACAGTGAATATGTCTGCTATCCCCTCTAATAGCTCTTTAAGCTTTATCATGCCTATAAATAGTCTCAGATCTCAACAACAGCCCCATTTTCTCCATCCTCAAATACACTTACTTGCACACAATCAAACTTTTGTAGTAATTCTTTAGCAAGCATCTCACACGACCTGTGTTCAAATTCACACACCTGATTTGCTGTGCTCCAATATTGAGATTTAATATATTTTTCTACTTCACGCTTGAATAATAAAAATTCAACATCTCTATCATCATGAAATACCTCTTTCTTAAGCTCAAAATGAAAGATATGTCTGTGTCGATCTGCTAAGAAACCAACCTCTGGAAAGATCTCTTTTGCTTTAGGAAAGTTATGCATTGCCTCTATCTGTAACCTTACAACTATATATGTTTTCATAACCTTAATATACAAAAAAACACTCACATAAGCAAGTCTTTTATGATTTTTTCATATTATTTACTATATACATCCATAAGGTGTCTTATGGTGCCTAGTATTTCTTGATCTGAAAGCGTGTTGTAATGATTTTTTATTACTGTGTATAACTCTTTTAGCAACTTCATCTGATTAAGACTCAAGCTTGTGTTGTCTTCTTTCAACACCTTACTAACCTCTTCTTTAATTAACTTTTGTAGTTCTAATTTTTTCATTGCCTATTGTTTAATATAAATAGTCACCAATCAAGAAAACCCGTCCACTGTCCTACTTATAATCCTTCGCTCCAGCCCATTGGCCATTATAGGCTTCTGCAGTATTGTTCTCAAATATGATCAGTTGTGCCACTCTTGCTCCTTTTTGTATTGCAAAATGACTATAAGCTAGTAATACTGCACCACATTCATCAACTTCAAAACACGGATCATAAACACCTGACGTAATCACTCCACCTATTCTCAATACTGAGCTTCTATGTCTTACAAAACCTGTTGTAGTTGTTGTGAGTTTTATACCCTGATCGAATGTAAGCGAGTAAGCATTACCTTTGTCAAAGTAAAAATAGTCACCCATCTCATCATCAGAATGTAAGTGGTGGTATTCAGGTAGTGTTGTTTTATTTATAGTAACTTGACCACCATCACCTATTAAATTAACAGCTTTTAGTGTTAGATCATAACCAACTTGTGCTTTTGCACCTTTTCCGTTTGTTTGTAGAAAACTCTCTACTTGATTTGCATTTAATAACATATATATAAATTAAATTTCACGCTCATTTCCGAATGCTAAAATATGATCTCTACCACTGAAGTTGTACCCATTGTCTGTACACATTCTGATTGTGATAGGATACATCTCGAGCAATTTACTCTTTGAATCTCCTGCAGGCATAATCCACGTTTTTGATTTTGGAATACCTAAAGCCAATCTAAAATCTTCAATCTCTTGCAGATTCTCTTCTGTTCCATCCCATACCGGTTTGTATTGATAATTAAAATGGTAATTTATCATCTGACTTATTGCATGAGTGTTTAACCTCATCTTATTATGTTGATCTATTAATTTTTGATCAACATCTTTGCCTATAGGTGTTTTAGTTCCTAATTTGGGTATTGTATTACTAAACTTAGGTGATATTGATACAAGATCAATAGGTAAGTCTGTTTCAATAAAGTGAGAACCTTCTGTCTCCATTGTAATAATTCCTTCTGAGTTTGCCCACAACTCTTCCCAAGTCCAATTGGATTTTTCTATCTGTACGTGAGCTGTTTTGAACATAGTAATTAATTCATTAACTAGTTCTGGATGCATTGTAGGTGATCCACCGGTAATCATTAAGTGATTTATGTCCTTATTATTCACAAAAAACTGCTTAACCTCCTCAAGGGTGTATTTGCCCTTTTCTGGGTGTATACTTGTGTACCAACTGTCACACCACCCACCTTCACTAAAGAAACATCTGTGAGTGCAGCCAGTTGTGCGAACTATGATGTGAGGTATTCCATTTAAAGAACCTTCAGATTGAATTGCTCTATAAACTTCAATTATTGGTTGTATCTTATTATAATCCATGTTGTTGTTTTGCTACGTATTTTCTATTAAAAAACTCTTCTAAAAATTCCACAGGATATTGCATGATCTTTCCCTTATAGTATTTAGTTTCAACCTCTATTGTGGTGTATTTAACTCTTTTAGCCTTTGCAGATTCTGCAACCTTTTTACCTAATTCAGATCCAGCTACTTTTCCTAAGAAGTCGTAGAGAGATACCATTTCACTATTACTCATATAACTTTATATTTATTTTTTACTCTTTCTGATATTGATATTGGATTTCCATCTTCATCTACTCTAACAAATTTTATATCTGTTGCTAATATTATAGACTGGGCTCCATCATAAACATTATGCTTTCTAGCTTCTACATGCAATGTTAAAGATGTTTTTCCAAAAGTGGCTATTTTAGCATATATTTTTATTAAATGAGATTGACCTACTGATTTTTTGAAAATACACTTTTCCATAGATACTGTTACCATTCTTGGTGTATCACATATTTCCATTGCAAAAGCTACTGCATCTCCATCTAACCAATATAACAATTTTCCTCCAAATAAAGCATTATTAAATCCTAAATCTGATTGTTTTACTGGATGTACTCCTATTACTGTATACTCTGTCATTATTCTTCGTAAATTGAACTATTTGTTGGATTTTCAAAACATTCTACTTTAATAACTCTACACCTACCAGCATCTGTTTTAGATAATCTTTCATTAAATTTATCATAAACTAATTTAGCAACAGACTCAGCTCCCATTTTATCCATCACAATTAATTTACAAATTCCCATCTGTTCTAATTGTTGGAAAATGTCTAAGAAGGGATCATCTTTTTCAATAAGAGTAGTATGATCAAACATATTATCTAACCATTCACGTAAACCATTACCTTTTGGTGGTGCTTTAAATCCTCCGTAGTCAACAATCCAATTCATATCATCTAATTGTTTATCTACATCTGGTTCGTTTGAAGCAAACCACACTTTAATTTCAAAAGCATAGCCGTGCAATAACGAACAATGACTGTGTTGAGCTTTCCATTGTCTTAATGCCACTGAAAAGTTAGTAAATTTTTTAGTTGATAGATATCTTCCCATATTCAAACATTTAACATTACTATACGTAATATATCTCAGATTTCAAAATATTCTCACAAAAATTATCAATATTATCACCTAGAACTTTGCCATAATATCTATGATAGTCTTTACCAACTCTACCACTTTTTGGATTATGCAATCGATCAACAATACGTTCTCTAAGCATCTTAGAATCTTTCCATTGAGGATTCCAAGCACCATGCAATTCTTCTGGAAACTCCTCCAGATCAATATACGTTCCTGGCTTAAAACCTCTTCTAACCATCTCTGCATTAACTTCAGCTAATCTAATAGATAGATATAGTAGTTTATTCTTAAAGAAGTTTATATGACCTTTTCCCATTGGAAACTCTTTAGGTATAACTCCTTTGATTTGATATTTATGTAATCTTAATCCACCAGTGATCATAGTAATCTCAACAGACTCAGCAACTAAATGCTGATCTGAAAGGTGTTTGGGATTTAATCCTGAATTAACTCTTGCCATTTGCAATATTTTTATAAGTATAGTAAAAATCTTTCAGATTTCCATCACCTACATGCTCTAAAACCTCATCCCAACAATCTTTTCCAAACTCTTTTAATAAACTATCCTTGAGCATAAATAACATACTGCTCTCATCTCGATTATAGTCTTCCATTAGCTTATTATGTCGTTTAATATACTTGCGATCAATCTCATCCTGTTTATATCTAAGTGAATCAGGCCCTGCTATCCAGGTTGTTGCTAATGCCTTCTTATCTCTCTCAGCAAACACAAGTTCTTCTCTTGCCTGTCTAAGATAGTCAGAGTGATCTAAGTCACCATGCTCAATTTGTTGTAGTAAGAAGGATTTACCTTTTAGAGCATCTTTACGTTTAAGTGGTTGATGTTTACGATGTCTTCGCCACCAATTCCATGGAGATTTTCCCATAACCTTTTGATTAGATTATAATATACAAAAAAAGGCTTACGTTTGCAAGCCTTTTCATTTTTTTTGTTGTTGTGTTTATAGTACGCCTAAATTGAGATCAGATTCAACTGCATATAACACGAACTTAGTTCCCATTGTTTTAAGCTTTTCGAGCTTAACTGCCATTTGCTTTATTTCACTTGCATCTGCTCCATAATCCTCTGCATACTTAAGCACTTTCTTAGATCCTTTTTCAAATGATACAATTCTTGCATCTTCTGCTGTCATTTCATCATAGTCCTCTGAAAGGTCGTATACCGGTCCATCATTTGCAATATACCCAACTGTAGCTTTCATTTTTTCCAGTTGCGAAATTGGGACTCCCATCTTGCTATTATTAGTATTGAATCCAGTAGAATTAACAACATCAGCGTTTCTCAAACTCTTTTTTAGTTCAGTCTGAGTATACGCTTCCCTATTGAAGCTTCCATACAAACCATAAACACCTTGAGGTATTCTGATAATATATAGCTTATCTTGTGGACTTGGTTTTTTTGATCCTGGAGGTATTGCTTGCATTGATCTTTTAATATCCTTTGTCGTCTTAGCATCTCCTTTATACTTATTCAACGCAGCTTGCATATTTGGGAATATTGCCTCAAGTTCTCCTCTAATAGGAAAGCCTTCATAGCCTGTTTCATAGACAGTGAAATAAACCTTGTCACCTATATTGACTATATGTTCTTCTCCTTCTTTAATTACCTTTCTAACCTCTTCACGGATTAGTTTTCTAAATTCCGATACTTTCATTGCTTTTATTGTAAAAAGTGAATCAGTATTGAGGTATCGTATTCTAGGCTGACGTTATAAACTTCATAAGTTCCTACTGGTAGCGCATCCACTGTCTTAAAATATTTTTTTAAGTCAGGTGCATTTTCTAATATCTCTTCCTTTGCCTCACTCCAGGACTTATATTTTGTAACTTCCTCACCTTCGTCTCTTAATAATTGATAAGCGTCTTTTAGATCTTTTTTGGTTTTCGACATCGATATATTACCATCCTCATCCTCAATGAGTACAAAGTCTTTTGGATTTGGTTTTACAGCTTCTTTAATTACCTTTCTAACCTCTTCGCGGATTAGTTTTCTAAATTCTGATTTTTTCACTTTGTTGGTTATTTTATATAAATATAGGATAAATTATTTAAACGTGCAAAAGTTATTAATCTTTAACTAACTTACTCACTTCAATACGTATTTGACTATCTGAAAAACGGAATGACAGTTTTGTTTTATACACATCTTTACCAATCTTCGTGTTATAGTCTAATTCAAATCCTGCGTAGTCAATCGAATCATTTAATATAATAGGCATATTATCTTTAACAACAATGTCAACTTTAGCCATTGGATCAAACCAATGCCCATATCCTTCCACACCCTTTTCAGATCCAATGAATTTCCAAAAACCAGGATTGATTCCAGTTTCTGCAACGGCAAAAGCTGTTAATGCTGCAAATGGATTGGTAAGTTTTAGTATCTTTGCATAAGCTTTGTTACCTATGTCCCTTTTGATCCACTGATTCATAATTGCACTCGCTAAATCGTAAGCCTGAGTTTTTTTGGTTATTATGTTTACTGGATCCTTAGTTGTACTTATTTGTTGAAATAATTGTTCGCTATTTTTTGCAGTAACTTTTACATCTAGACTATTAAGGTATTTAATAAAACCTCTTCTTGATTTTAAGAAGCCGGCTTTTAAATTATCAACCACTGCATCTGGACTTATTAATACTTGTACTTGTTTTATTGCTCCTTCTATCTGGTTGATAATTGTTTTGTTATTTTTTTCAAAAGCATTCTTGCTGGGATGGATATTACTAGTCTTTAATGGTTTTTTGTTGACTGCTTTTAGTATAGTGTTTATCGATGATTCAATTTTATCATCCTTTATTATAGCATTATAATAACTCTTTGCACGCTTTGTTGCCTTCACATCTGGATAGCTTGGAGAATACTCTTTATATCGCTTAACCGCTGACGCTATTTTACCTACCTCTTTAGCTGAGATGTCAGTTTTCACTTTAGATCTATCTATCTTTGAATCATACACAGCTGAAAACACTTTTGGTAAAAACTCTGTTGCTTTTCCGGCCTGTGCCTTTTCTTCTTTAAGTGAGCATGCTACAATTGTTTGTCCACTAAGATCTTTAGTAAAGTAGGAATTCAATGGTGGTATACCTGCAATTCTAGCATTTAAACTTACTGTATCATTAGCAGCTGATTCAGCCACTGCCAAACTCCGAACTATATAAACGTCTCCTGGACACCAGTTATCTGGTTTTAATTTTGGTATACCTATTTCTGCAGCTAATTTTACAGCTTGACTTCTAATTGCATCGAATAATTCATTACGAATAATAAATGCATCACCTACTTGTTTACGTATTGCTCGTGCTGATGATAGAGAATTGTTTATGGATTTTGCAGCATCTACATCTCCTGATACATATGCCCATTTTATCCAATCAACCAGATCATCTGGTGGCATGCTACCTCCCTTTTCGTCACTATCAGCTGCAGCATTTTTTGATCCATATCTTTTTTTATTTTGCTTAAAGATGGTCTGCAGTTGTGCTATAACTTCATTTATCTGCTTGCTTGAAGATATCGTCGGATTTTTTTTAGTTGATTGTAACGCAGTTTTTTGGAGATTATCAATTTGTTTATCTAATGTTGTATTCTTACACGCATCGTAGAATAAACATACCATCACCTCTTTTAAATTTGTTTTGTTTTTTATAGATGGCTCTCGCATAGCTGCCGCCTCAGGTAATTCTATGACTGCTAATCCCCTCTCCTCAAGAAGTTGATTAAGTATTATCACTTCATCTCTATCTACAAATTGACCATCCACAATAGTAGGATATCCTTTTGGAATCCTATAACTCCACTCAGTCAATATATCATCTATATTTTCACTAATATTTGTTGCAACTTTATCACTATAAGGTTGTTTTAAATCTACTGAGCCTTTTGCTAAATATGTTTTTGCAGTGTCTACTTTATCTTGATCTATAACTGGCATATCAACTCTTCTTGGTGCATTAGGCATAATATCTTTTGGTAATAAGTTAGCATTCTTTAATAAGACATCCTTTCCTTGAATATAATTACCAGCACCAGGTACTTGACTTAAAGCTTGTTTTACTTGCTCTGGTGTTAGTGGCCAATTTCCTGGCTTACCATTCTCTATACATGAATCAATAATAGGTTCTAGTGTATGTGAGTTTAATGATCTAATATCACCCTCCTCTTTATTCCCCACATCAATACCTAATTTACCTTTTGTTATTACATTTAGAGCTGTTACCAATTGTTCTCCTGGCATGTCCATTAAGGTTACTCTGAGTTTAGCGTTTGGATCAATGATGTATGTAGCAGCCCATCTATGATGGCCATCCATAATATAACTATCACTTGATGCTATTGCTCCAAGATCACCACCAATTTCACCACTTAACAACATATCTAAAGCAATACCAATAACATCTCTTGCTTTTATACCAGTTTGTGCAGGTTTTAAATCCTTTGCTGGAATTTCAACAGTGACATTCTTCACTTTGTCATCATCTTTATTACCATCTTCAAATCCACCACCAACAGAGCTGTTAGCTAAATCTTGATCTAACTTAGACAATCCTATAGGTTTTTCCGAACCTAAAACTTCCAACTCATTTAAACTCATTATATGTTTACCTTTTCTAGTTGTGCAGCTGTTGCACCTGCTGCTCCTAATTTATATTTTATTTCTGAAGGTTTTAAACCTAAAGGGCGGATGTTGTATACTTCGTTTTCTGGTTTGCCATCTACTCCGGCCACTATTGCAATCACTTCATGCTCTACACCTTTGTGTGGACCTACCAATGGCGTTACACGATCACCCTTTTTAAAATGGTCCTCTAATAAAGGTGTCTTTAATGTCTTTCTAACCTCTTCACGGATTAGTTTTTGTAGTTCTGATTTTTTCATTTTTAGGGTATGTAGTTTATTTTTTATATTTTGCAAAGAATTTATCAAAATCACCATCACTCTTTCTTGGATCTGAATCACTATAATCAGCTGAGCTGGCGTTAGATAGGCGCTGCCAAATTAATGGAGAGCCAACATGATTTGAGTGGTAAACAAATACCGGTGGGTATTGTGATCCATCGTCAAAAACAAAAGACACAATTTGGCGGTATCTATCATTACGGAATATTGGCAAAGCCATCTTTACAGTTGACTTAGGAAAGCGATTCCACACCTTTGTAATCTCTTCGGGATAACCTCCAATACCATAAGGGTACATCTTTTTATCAAGATACTTGAGGATCTCAACAGCGGTATTTGCATCGGGGATAATAATACTCTCGCTTCTATGATATGAGTCATCAACCATACCACCATCTGAGAATGCCTTATTAGGAAAGGCCTTTTTAATATCCTCTATTGTTAATTTATCCCATTTATCAACTTCCTTCAATATTCTACGAACTTCTTCACGAATAAGTTTTCTCAGTTCTGATTTTTTCATCTATTTGGTTTCTTATAAATATCACGATGGTCTTTCTTCACGTTGTTTTGGTTTACTGAATTGCTAGAAGAAATAGGGAGCTTACCATTAGCAAGCTCCCTTATATACTGTTGAAATATCCAATCTTTACTAGTCATATTTTTTTTGCTACTGCTTTGCACATTTGTATAAAGTATTCTTGTTCGAATGCGTTTTTTAACCTGTTAATATCCTTGTGAACCCATTGTACATTATCTAGTGTGTAATCCTTATTTGAGTCTATTCTATCTAAGGACGCTGTTCCACCATGTGGATTGCGATCTTTTGGAAAATTAATTGGCCATTGAGATAATGCACATTTACGATCCTGCTTCAAAAATAGTTCCCAAGCTTCTTGCATTGTTATAGTTAAGGTGTATGTTTTTTTACATCCTTTAATAAAGTTAGAATTGTTATAACCATTGGCTCTCTTTACAACCCTTGTACCCCACCAAGCTGACGTTATATCTCCTGCATTAGTAGCTCTTAGGTGATTTTGATCTAACCATCGTTGTTTTGTGCAAGTCTTGCATTGGGTTGTATGTCCTCTCAAAACACTAGTACCTAAACATCTATGATACTCTCCACAATCACATACAAATAACCAATAGTATTGACCACTTTTGCGTTTTCCATCTTGTCTTATTCCAACCAACTTACCAAATCTTAAATTTGTGAGATCCCTTGCTTTCATATTTTTAATATAAATAGTAAAGGATCTCACAAAAGAGTTATTTCACTTCGCATTGTCCCCCTTGACATGCGATTTCTCCCTTCAAATCTGTGTTGTCGTCCATCTCTACTACTTTTGATAGATCCACATTATGTAGATGCTTTGCCATTTGTTCATACTCTTCTTCTGTACAATCAGTAAAAGGAGCTTGAACATAATTATGATCTGAAAATGGTAACACTGATAGACCATTATAATGCTTTCTATTTTGCCACATCCATTCACCTACCAAATCCCACTCATCTTCCTTAATAGAAACAGTAGCAGATACGTTGTGAGTATTCTGACCTGATCTATGACCTGGTTTTACCCACTCTAAATGTACTTTTTTAATACGCTCAAGTAGTTGAAATGGGGACTCTGTTCTAATTATGGCTCCTTCTGGAGCTTTTTGTGGAATTGATATTACAGCTGTATCATGTGGACGAAAGTATTCATCTTCAATTAACTCAGGATGATTAATCACTAAATAACTATATATAGCTTCGTTTTTACCTACACGAATACGACGAATATAATAATCGTTATGCCATGCATGGATGCCTGAGGATGTTCCTAATGTTAGTGATGTTGTGCCAGCTGGTTTTACTGTTGTTGTTCTTGCTGCTTTATTAATCCCAATAAGGGCTGCAACTCTTACATTCTCAACATTAACCACTTCAGCAGCTTGTGTCATATCATATCCTAATACAGCACCCGAACCTATCCCAGTCATAGATACACCTATTAAGGCATCCTTTTCAGTAGTACGCTTCCAGATATCTCTAAGATAATGAAAGTTTGTATATCCTGCCTGTAATGTACCAATAAATGCAGCTGCTCTAACTCTATCATTTAAATCTTCTTGAGATTTAATATCAGATACGTTCACCTCACACAAGTTACAAAATTGATAAGGACGTAATGCAATCTCACAGCAATTTCCTGTTACTACGTGAGGCAGCTGGAAAGCATGAGTTTCATCATACACTGTAATATCCCACACATCCTCTTCTAAGTCGGTTTCTTCTACAGATAGCACCTTGATTTGATCTTCTTGGTTGATGTTGTAAGGAAACTCATATGCATCTATTCTCTCCTGTTTGTGACTTACACTCAAAGTAAATAAACTCTTGAACCTTCTTATAGCTTTCCCTTCTGTAATATCCAGTTTATAACACCCCTTAAACCCGTTTTCAATAAAGTGCAAGCTATGCTTTACTCCATATAATCCCAGTAAGTCCGACAAATCCTTAGCCAGCTTCTCATGGGAACTGTGGAAAGCTATTCGCTTTTTAGTCCTCTCAACGCTACCGTCTGAACTAAATAGTGCATCTACTATACCTCTTCTAAATTGTTCTGAAGCGCTAGTCCATACTGTCTTTGGTAACCCTAGACTTTTGTGTCCATATTGGTACGTCTGTTGGAAGGTATTCCACTGCTTGTTTGTAGTATTTAGCTCTTTATGGTTCTCACTTCTTTGTATAAGATTAGCCTGACAACCTATAGACTCTCTTAAATGCTTTGACAGCTTTTCTGATATGTTTGATTGATCGTCTTTTGACGACACAATTAAACCCTGTACGAGCATTCCGTCTGCTTTTGCTGAAGTCCATCCATCCCCAAGCTGCCATCCAGCTAGAAAGCCGTCTTCGTATGTGCCCATGGTACCATCTGTTATTTGATCAGTTGATAGGTATTTCATAAGAGACCCTGCTTCAATATTTGGTGTATTAGCTTTGATATAATTTTTACCATCCCAAATAGGCCACTCATGTTCTGCTGTTGCATAATAAACGTGATTACCTTCTAGGGTTAATTTGTATAGCTTTTTATTCTTTCCCGACAACCAGCATTTAGCTTTGCTAATTTGTCCATCTAAATTCTTAACATAAAATTGCTTATCTTCTAAGTCTTCGATTGGTATAACACCCTCAGTTGTCCATACTCTCGTACCTCTTCGCATTGATGGGTTAGTTCCCCAACCCTTATCATTAGTCAAATATATACCAGGTTCACCAGCACCACTTAATTCAATTCTCTTCCATAGATCTAAGAAAAATTCTTTAGTTATTTTATGTCTAAGCAATACTGCAGAATTGTTTGCTCTACCTCTTTGTGGATTATTTTCCCACCAATTACCTGATTTACAGGATATCATTTCGTGATCATCTGCACTAAACAAACTGATCAAAGCAGCTCTCCTAATACCTCCAGCCAATACTGCATCAGCAATATGACATACAATATCATGCACTTCTATTGGTGACAGCTTATCACCATCTTGCTTTGTATCTAATATACCTTGTACTTTTATTAAACACTCTTTTAGTGGTTGAGGACCTGGTGCTTTACCTCCAGAGGTTACTAATCTAGCACCTTTTGGTCTTATATCTGAGAAATCAAAATCTATATTTGATCCACCATAATAATATGATTTTATTAATACCTTAACGGCATCAGCCCAACCCTCAATACTATCTGCAATTAAAAATCTTCTCTTTCTTGTGGGATTTGGTTTGCGTATCTCTGGAAGGTTTTCAACATGATGTTTTTGTACTGAGTAACCTACTCCTGTGCCACCTAATAATAAAAACATCACTTCACCAAAAGATCTCCAATCATCAATTGGTAAGAACGCACAGTTATAGATCCTGTTTGGTGAAATCTCAATAGGCTTGCCAGCAAATTGCATTGATCTCATCGATGGTAAGACCTTTTTATCGTAAACGTATTTGTAAGCCTCTTCTATTTCAGAGGTTAGGTTTGGGTATTTCTTTAAGTGCATTTGTTTATTTCTATCCACTAATTCAATCCAAGTTTCTCTTCTTTGTAGCTCTGGAAGGTATTTAGCGTATTTCATAAATACCGTAATTTCACTTAAAATTTGTGTCGATAAGTTCATAATGTTTTTGTTTTGATTAAATGTTTTGTGTTAATTCTTTAAACTTATTGGACAATGCCTGTCTTACAACTTCCTCTCTATTAGACATAGTTTTTGCTGTACTAAGACCTTCTACGCTTGAAGCTTCGAAGATGTTAATCTTACAAATCGCCATATTCATTTTACTTGGAAATGTAACCCCATCAGGTCCAAATCTATTCTTAATCACATGCCACCTTCCAGTTCCGGAGATCTTGTCTTCTACTTTACGAGATAGAGACACAACAAAGTCAGCAACCATTACTTTGGCATAACTTTCTGCAATTTTGTCAGCCTCGATTATTTCATCATCAAGAGCGGATCTGTTAGCTTGTGACGCTGTATATATAGGTATCTGGTAAGTTCCTGCTAACCCCCTAATGTCCTCATAAATATTTCCTAAAACTTGATCATGTCTTGCTGATGCTTTTGAATTTGTATCCCTCAACAAGTCAGCGTAATCAAGCATGATAATATCCGGTTTGTATCCCTGTAAAATGCACTTCTCTAAGTGAGCTGTTAGTGTTGTAACAGATGCTGTTTTTGTTGGGAAGTACTTAATAATCAGCTTACCTTTAAGCTTTCTAACTGTTGCTTCAACTTCATCCCTATGGTATTTTAGATCAGCTGATGGTATACCTGTATAATATGAATCAAATCTAGCTCCTACATAAGCTTCATTTAATTCCAAAGTATAATATATAACATTTAATCCTCTTTGAACTGCATCTGCAGCTACATTTACTAATGCCATAGATTTACCAATACCAGCTGGTGCTACAAATACTGCTAACTCTCCCTTACCAAGTCCACCATCGGTGATAGCATTAATTGCATCCCATGGCATTGCAATAACGCTTCTTGTTGAAGCTTCAAATCTCTGACTAACATGATCAACATACTCATGACCAATATGTTTATCAGTACCTGCTTTCATTGCATCATCAATCTTAGTCTTAATCCCATCATAATCAGACACTCTTAACAAGTCTACTGATTGTAGTATCGCATTCTTAAGTTTTTGATTTTTACAAAAATTAATAGTTTGATCCTTAACAAAATCTAAATCTGTTGCTTCTAAAGATTTAAAAACTTCTTTTAGGTTTTCAACTACCGCTGTTTTTAGCAAATCAAGCTCGATAGCATCAACTTTAATCTTTAGAACATCTAGTGTTGGAGTTGTTTTATACTCCTTACTGTATTCGAGAATTGTATTAACTATCCACTTATTAGAATCTGAGCTAAAGTATGCTGGCTCGATAATGTCATGTATTTGTTCTAGAAATACCCTGTCACCCAATAAAGCTGCAAGAACTTTTAGTTGAAAGGATGATCCGTAATATTGTAATGTATCACTCATACGTTATAAGATAAGAAAATTTTTCCTTAATCCAACAGATATCCGTCAATTTTTTGTAGAACTTCTCTTGTCCACATATCAACGTTCTTAATGGCAGTTGTCATTCTGTCTTCAAACAATAATGCTTGAAATTTATACTTAACCAATCTGCTTGGATTATTCACTTGGTCAAGTGCTTTTAATTTTGAGGTTGTTGGTATAAATGCTTCTGATAATTGCATTAATCCTAAATTTCTTTCAATTAAACCTCTACTTTGTGCTATTTTGATGCACATTTTACTTTTTGGTTGAGTTTCTGCATAACTTATGATATCATCAATAGTTAGTACAGTTTCATTGGCAAACTGTGGGTATAGTTTAATTAATGTTTTTAACCCAAGTCCATCTATTCCTGGGATGTTGTCTGATTTATCCCCAGTTAATGCTCTATATAGTACAAAATTGTTTGGATGAATACCATACTCGTCAACAATGTCTTGTGTATAATATAATCTCTTTTTTGTAGGACTCCATATATGGACTCGATCATTTACAAGTTGTAAGAAATCCTTATCTGATGACATTATGTAACACTGCTCTTTGAATCTTTCTGTAGCTAAATATCCTACAACATCATCTGCTTCAACACCTTCTATGGTAACAACACTAAAAGGCATATGTGACATATATTCAACTAATCTCATTAACTGTCTTAGTTGATCATTACCATCATCATCTACCTCTTCAGATCTATTCAATCTTATTTTAAACTTTCTATTAGCCTTATATTCAGGAAATACTTCACGTCTTCTTTTTGAACCATTCTTTCCATCAAACACAACTATAACCCTTGTAGGATCAACTGTTTTAATAGCATATCCAATAGATAATAAGGTACCTGATATTCCACCTATGTGCAATCCATTATCGTTAGTAACAGGACTAGCAGCGAATGACCTGATGAAAGTATTCAGGCCATCCACTATTAGTACTCTAGAATCCTTGTGTAAGGGTTCTACTTTTGTTCTTTTTAATTCTTCAAATATCTTTAAATATCTATTAGTCATCTAAACCTGCGCTATCTGTTTCATCAATTTGTATGTTATCTGGATCTGATTGATCCCTTTTGTACTTTGATATAACAGCATCACAAATCTGTCTATAACAATAATCTTTAAGCTCTGGGTCCTTAGCTAAAATATTTTTCCAGTCCTTTGATTGGAACTTTACTTCTTCCCCAGTCTCTTCATTAATTAAAGTGTACCATGCACCTGATTGATTTACCAAGTCATGATCTTTTAACACGTTTAACCAACTATTTAGATCATCAATACCTGAGTCAAAGAATATTTCGAATTGAGCTTTTTTAAATGGAGGTCCTACACGATTTTTAATAATTGTAGCTTCTGTTTGAACACCTACAATGACTTCCTTTGAGCCTTCCTTTGCTTTTATTTTACCTATCGAATTTAATCTAACTCTAACTGTCGAGTGGAATCCAAGAGCTTTACCTCCTGATGTTGTGTATTTGTCTCCAAACATCACACCAAGCTTCTCTCTTAGCTGATTTGTGAAAGCTAATAATACACGCTGCTTACCAATCATTCCGGTAATCTTACGCATAGCTTTACTCATCACAATAGCTTTACTTGTAGCCCATCCATCCTTACTATAGTCAGCATCTTGTTCAATCTTTGTTGTAGCTCCAGCAACGGAGTCAACAACAATAGTAACTAATCTATCTTTTGACGATTTGCGAATTGATTCAATGATACTCTCAATAGCTTCGAAAATGTCCTCTACAGTTTCAAGTGGTACATATAACATATTTGATACATCTACCCCAATTGCTCGAAGAAACTCCTCACTTAAAGCATTCTCAGTATCTATATAGACAGCAAGTCCTCCTTTTTTCTGAGTATTGGCTAACAAGTGAGCCATGATTAGGCTTTTTCCTGAAGCTTCGAGTCCTGTAAATTCTACAATTCTACCTACTGGTAATCCACCATCTGGTCTATTAGATATAGCTAAATCAAGAAGTGTTGATCCAGTAGACACCCAGTCTGTTAAATCGGCAGGTGTTTCCTCAGCTCCATCTAAAAAATGTACAGCTTTAAAATCCTTAAACTTCTTATTTAAACTATCTGCTAATATAGTAGCTAGTTCATCTCTACTTGAGATCTCTTTTGATACACGACTTTTTGCCATAATTACCCTTTAGGATCAAATAATGAATCAAATGCCGATTGAATATCTTCTACCTTAGCGGTATTTGAATTCTTGGCTGGACTTGCTCCTTTTGTGTTTGTTTGAACATTTTCTGGGTTAAGCCAGTTCTCTAAAGCTTGTTGTAACTCCTCGAAGGTTGGCTCTTTTATGATATCCGAGATATTCTTTTGATTTGATACAATCTTTGCAGCAATGTCCTTATCATTTGTTGCAGGTGTAGTGTTAGGTTTTACTCGAACTGAGAATGTTGGAAATGCTCCATCTTTCTCAGCTGGTGTATGCTCTATTGTAATATCACGACCATTCATTAAGTCTGTAATATCTCCATAATCTGGATCTGATATAATTCCCAAAAGCTCTTGATAGATTTGCTTACCAAAACTCCAAAACTTAACACCTTCTTCTTCTTGTCCTCTAATAATAATAGGAGCATAAACTCGAAACTTTGGTTCAATCTTTCTTCCTAATTTCCAATCGTCTTTATTTCCAGTACGTTTTAATTTGTCTGAGAAATCGATGATTGGATCTGGACGTCCAAAAGATGATGGTGATAATAATGTCTTCTTTCCTACTTCAAAGTGAAAATAAAGTTCTTGAAAAGGATTGTCTTTGTTAAAGGCATAAGGTACTATTCTAATCTGACTTTTACCTACTGGTGGTTTCCATAGGAAATCCGATCCTCCACCTGAACTAGCCGTTTGCTGAATTTGTTTTAACCTGTCTTTGATTTGATCTAAATTAATAGCCATACTTGTTTAAATTAAATTGTTATAAAATAAATATAAGAAATTAAAAGGTAATTAGCAACTTTATATCCTTAAATCTTTTCGATAGATATTAATCTCTGTGTTTGTTGCTTGTCGGAAAGTATAAGTGTATTTTCGTAATCATTCCAATTAACTCTATAATCTGTATTTAATATACCACTATTAAGGGATTTAATCAACAGGTTGAGAGCATTAATTGTATAAAATGTTGTTGTTTGCTTCTTTTTGTTTATTGATATGGTGTCATTTATTCTTCTGTCTGGTGATACTACGTTATATACACAAATAACACTATCTGGCTGATGTTTGTATGCATAATATTCTATATCTAGAACACTATCTCCATAAAAAGAATCTATGTAATCAGTACATTCTTCCAAACTCTGCCTTGTTGTAAATGTACAAAGCAAAACCACATTCCTCATTAATCACTATTTCCTATAAATATACCTTTTTCGCTCCAAACCTGCATCTCACCATAGTTAGAACCTACTTTAATCTTTACTGGGTATTTTGAAGTGGCTACTGTGTTATTTATTAATTCTACTGTTGATTCAAGTTTATCGTGTTTAATATCCAATAATATAGCATCATATATATACAATATAATATTATCCAATAATGGATTGTTGTGTAGCATTGATATATTTCTTTCTGTTTCTGTTAGTTGGATCATATAGTTAAATAATGTTGATTCATTCATTGAATCATAATTATCATAAAATAACGATCTACCCGATACTGGTGTTTCTATTTGCTTCTGTTTATTAAATCTAGACCACAAATCATGTACATAGTTTCGCATTTGATCAAAATATGGAATGTCATCTGTCTGTTGTGATCTGCTATACAATCTTCTAAAAGTTTCATCTTTTGCTAATTTAACCTGCTCTTTAGTTGGACTATCTGTTTTATAGTAATACTTTGCAAAATATTCATAAACATCAGTATTATCTTGTATGTTGTAACCTATCAAGTCAGCAATAAGTCTTGGATGGTATGATTGAAAATCAACCTCTACAAGTATTCCATCTTCGTATTTTGATTTAATCTTATTTCGACTACCATCTTTCTTGTTTAGTGCGGCAAAGTTTATACCACCAAACCTACTACTAGGTCTACCAGTTGTTGTAAAAAAATTATACTTACTATATAGTATATCATTACCATACATAATGCCATTTGACTCAATTTTATAGAATATGTCAAGTTGCTTTTTATAAAATTGACTTACATTATCTGCGAATAGACTTTTATTTTGCTCATACATCTGTCTACAATTATCTAAAATAAAGCTATCAGGTAAGAGTAGGTTTGTTTTTTTGATATTTGGATATAGATTTCTATAAAAAGTCTCAAGTTGTATTTGATTTTTCTTAACTGCTTTATTAGTTAGGTAATATCTTATAAAACCTAAATCTTCAACATCTGGTAGATTTATGCCTAAATACTTTAAGTAGAGTAGATCGGTTGCAAATACCTTAGTATTAAGAATACTCCAATCGAATTTCTCGTATGGCGTTAGTTGTTCTGTATCACCTGTGTTAGTGTATACTAAATATGGTTTATTGCAAATATCATGTAGATATTCACTTTGCTTAACTATGTGTAAAAACATTAAATGTAGTTTTTCAATGCTTTAATAAACACCTTTTTTACCGAAAAAGGAACAGTATCCTTTATTATTTTTTCAGGATCTAGTTCGTTTGTGTTTATTGGTAGTTGATTGTTGTAGTTTGTTGGTCGAGCAAACTCTGCATAATCAACTATTGATGATCTTAGACCTGGTAATGAATTATTTGCTATAAACACTTGTTTTTGATTGTGATCAATGATACCATCCAGATCAGTTTGAATTACATATCCTGAGGGTAATTTGTTTGATACGGTTTGTGATCTCAATGGTCCTGTTAACTTCCACCGAACAACTACGGCACTATAAACACCATCATTTATTCCTCTATCTTTTCCAAATAAGTTAAAGTCAGATTCTTGAATCTCTATTACAATTGCATCTTGATCAACTATCTTTTGTATGAAGTATCTAAATAGATAACCAGAGTCGTAGTCAGCCTCCTTTAAAATTGGATTATATGGTCGTGGAGTTATATATGCTAACTTTGTTTTGGATTTTGCTTTAAAGTCATAATCATATTCAATTGGATTGTCATAATATGGTTGTAATTTCTTGGAGTATAAGGTGTGTTCTCCTTCCGTATACGGCTCATATTGATGTAAGTGGTATGGTCCTATATAATCAACTCCACCTAGGCTAAAAACGCCGCCTTTGGTGTAGAAATAATTATATCCTACCTGTTTTTTATTACCGTATATAGGCCCTCTTATCATGTACTACCTAAGTATCTTAGAATCGTTTGTATATTTGTTTTCCAATCGTTTGGTGATATATCATGTTCAACTGTAGTTACCTGCCATACAAAAGTACTACCCTCTTGCAATATCTTATACCTACTTGGTAATCGATTTGTTGTAATATAATCACCCCACTTAAAACCTCCAATTCCATCTAATCCAATCGATAATTCAAATGGATAAGGTATTGTAGGACATTGTTGCTGTGTGTTATAAATATTCTTCAAATTATCATTATTTATAGATGCTATATATTTTTTATATGCAACTTTTGCAGCAGCTGCTCTCTTATCAGTTCTTTTAAATAAAACACTTCCAAGTGCTTTAAAAAACGCTTCTCTTGGTGATTTTTGCTCATTATCACAATCTTTTGTTTTTGGGCAACTGCCAGTGTCAGGCAGTTTTCTAGTTGGATTACCTCTATTTTCAACAGCCTTTTTACTATTTTTATCTAATGCAATATACGTAAACCTATTTGAGCAAGGACCACCTGATGCACCTGTTGCAGCTCCGTCTGCGTATAGTGCTTGTGTCTTCATTCCATCCGTTAATTTTGTTTTTAGATCAATAGATCTAGCAATAGACATTTTTGTTGGTTTGTCATATTGATTTGGTAATGCATTGATTTCTAATGGATAATTAGGGTCTTTGCCAATTTTTCGTTTAGCGTCCTTTGTATCCACAATTGTAATTAATTGTGTTTTTGTCTTTTTCTTATTATCCTTATCATCCAAGGTGATGTCGGCAAAATCAAATTCCCAAAATTCACCACAACACTCATTCACATCCTTCAATAAGGCTAACATAAATGAATTTAATTTTTTATTCTCCTTAAACACTTTTAATGCGTGTCTTGTGTTTATTAATATATTACCAATATATCCACGTACTTGCGGGTCAGAATCTTCTTCTGGTTGTGTTTCGATATTGCCATTCAATCGATCCTCAGCTGAGGTTTGTACCTCTCTTAGTGATCTTCCTATATCATCTGCAAGAAAGTTTTTAGGTGGCGTTAATGGTATTATCTCTACAATTTGTTTGTTAGGATCATTGGATGGTTTGGTTTGTGGAATATAATCTTCAACTCTTGACTCTGGGTTGACTCTAAATAGATCAGTATTTTTTTTAGCTTGTTCACCAAGCAAACCTGTAGTTACAGCTAATCCGGTAACACCTGCCAACCCATAGCTATTTTTCCTCCACCAGCCTCTATTATCATTTATAGCTTCATCTACCTCTGGATTATTTTGTACTACTTTGGTAACCTGTCCTGGTAAAATGCAAACATATGGATCAACACTTATAATATCACTAAATGCTGGTATCGTTATTGGTTTACCATCCTTCTCAAAAACCAACTTACCATCAGCTGGTTCATTATCTAAACCTAGATATCCAGAAAATCTATTAATTAGATCCGCCATAGTGTTTAAGGACATGAAAGTTTCTTCTGTAAAAAACTCACCACCCTCACCCTTACCAATTTCCTCTCCTTCTGCATTTCTATCCCTACCTGCAAATTTTACTAAATATATATCAGGCTCATAACCAAATACATTCTTTAGCTTACTCTTCACCTCCTGTATTCCTTCATTTGGCTCTTCATGTAATGCATACCAAAAAGTTGGAATGTTTTCAGTAGATTGATCTTCCTTTTTCTCACCATCAGGATCTTCTCTCTTACAACTACAATTACAACTAGTATCATCAATAGGTTTTTCAATTAAATTAGAACCTGCAGACACTATCTCCACACTACCTTTCCACACATCTCCATCCAATTGATAACTAAAATTAACAACACGCCCTTGAAAACCATCATAGTTTGGATTTTCCCGTGACCTCTTTAGAATTTCATTACTTGCAATTGCATCAACCATATAATCAGATGCTAATCGTCTTTGTGATGATAATGATGCACCTACACTCCACCCCCACTCTAATCGAATTGAAATTCCAGGAATGAATAGGTATGGTTCGTATTCGTCAAACTGCTGTTGACTAAAGAATGTTAATTCTATAGTAGCTTTCCTTGTTGTTCCTAACTCACCTTGCTTTGTTACTTTTATATTTGTAACTGCAGGCTCTTTTGGTCGTAAGTTACTACCATCATACAACCCTCCAATACTTCTGAAGTCTGTTGGAACACTTTTTATAATCTTTTGAGCTTTTACTGTGCGACTTTTTACAATGCCTCTTGAAGCATCTACATCCACATTAAAAGTATCTTGTAATTGATTTCGTTCGTTTGGTGTTAAACTAGCCCAATAGCTTGCAGCTTCACTTGGATTATTCTCTGCTAAAGCAATTGCTTGATCTTCTGTAAAAGGTTTGTTGTTTAAGTTGTAAGCGTTATTATTTGTGTTAAAAGTCTTAGCCTTATCACTTATAACTTCTGCCATACTGGTAAGCTGAAACCAAACCTGCCTCTGTGTAACCCAATTCGATTTTGTAGGATTGGCCAATTGTAAAGATCTTGCCTCCAACTCCTCAATTACCTTTGGGGCAACCTTATTTCCAAACAATATATTACTCATATTATGGGTTTAAATTTATAACATCTGATTCAATTTGTGTAAAGTTCATTGGAATAAATAGCTGAACACCTGCTGGTACTTTTAATGTCCCTTTACCTAATGCATTGGCTTCTGCTATAATCCACCACAAACTAGGATCATTATAGAATACATACGCTATATTATCCAAACTATCATTATAAGTTGTTATAATATATGTATCACCATCTTGCGGACTAATTGGTGGATATATAGTACTTTGTTGCACTTTACTACCATTAATGTTTTTTCTTAGTGGTGTCTTTGAATATCTTTCGTTTATCATATTGCTATGTTTTGACCTGTTGCTGCATTAAAATTTGGTGTATCAATCACATTAAAGTTTGATAATGGCATATTATGTCCAATAACATTAAAGCTTATTTGAACATCTACAAATTGTGGACCTTCAAAAAGATCACTAACCTTACCATCAGGTCGGATGTTTATTTCCCATGGATATTCCACTGGGTTTGTGTCATACTTTAATGATGTTATGTTGACTGGCATTTTACTATAATAATCACCAACTGTTAAGTTTATGAATGGTGATACAAAATAATTACCCTTCTCCTCATATTTTGCACCATATATAATTTGAGCTAATCTATTTAACTTTTCGTGCATTACCTTCACTTCCTTCTTTGTACCTGCAGGAACAATAAAATTTATAGTACCAGTTCTACTATTACCCTTAAATATTTTTAACTTATCAGGACGGCCTACATACTCTACATCAGTAAAATCTACATTATAATCTTCACTAAAAGCTTTTATATAACTTCTGAATTGAAGTGTTTCATTATCCCTAACGCTATGAAATCTTAATTTAACTAAATCGTTACCAACCTTATTAACATCACTATATAGTGTATCATTTAATCCTAAATCCTTTGTAAAATCACTTCTATCAATACCACCTTTTCCATAATCACCATAACCTAATCTCTTATACACATTTGTATTAGTGTAATTTTGACCATTATTAAATGGTGCTGGTGTTTGTTGATTTATATCTTGTCTAAAATCTGCTGTTGATAAGTTTTTAGCTCGTGTAGCTCTTTTAGCGGTATTACTATAATTTAATGTAGTATAATTAGTTAAATTAGTTGCTTGACTATTTGCTGGAAAAGATACTTGAGGTAATATATAATTTTGAATAAATTCAGATGATTCTAAATTTAATGTTGTTATTGGATTTGGTATTGGTAGTGAATAAAAAGTACCATCAGGATTCATTCCGATATTATTTTTATTCTTTTGATAGCTATTATTTGCATTATCAATTTGCTGTATTTCTGTGGCATACTGTGTTGGACTAATTAATCCTTGGTTAACCTTAGTTGATTGCCATGTTGAAATATCAATAAACGATGTACCATGTTTTAATAGAGGTGTTACTAATGCCAATAGTTTGTCCAACTCATAACCAATTATTTGAGGTATTAATCCTCCTTGATTAATATCTCCTTGAATTAAAGTTGGATTTAATCCTCCTTGCTCTGGCTCAAAGTTATAAGGTTTGAGTGTTACAAAACCTTGTTGTGGAATAAAAACGTAGGGAGTTACTGTTACACTTCCTTGATTTATTAATGTACTATTAACACCAATTGTAATACTACCTTGATTTGGAATAAATGTAAATAATACTCTATTAGTTTCTCCTTGTATTGGGTTGAATAAGAAATTAGTTGGAGTTGTTGATCCTTGACTGATTGCTAAATTGTATGGAGTTATATTAATAATAGAACTAGCTGCATTATTAATGATAATAATTCCCTGTAATGTTCTTACATCCTGTATTGGTAAAGTTGGTGTTACACCTCCTACAATTGGTGGTGTTGAAAATAGTATTGGATTTAATCCACCTTGAGTAGGATTATATGTAAAAGGTCTAACAGTAGTACCACCTAATTCAGCTGTAAATTTAAATGGTGTTATTTTAATATAATTAGCATAAACATCTGATAAGAAAAACTGTGCTAAATGTTGTGTTGTTCCTAAACCACTTTGCTTTAATCTATTTTCTAATGATATCTGGTTAGGATATGTGATTATGATTGGTGATTG
>SXGQ01283196.1_pt1 | contig 74663 bp, 87 predicted proteins | sample 3178371 | NCBI WGS metagenome assembly SXGQ01 (sample SAMN11356859, study PRJNA531348) | freshwater metagenome | isolation source: freshwater sample F1-20 | place: China: Fuxian Lake, Yuxi | collected 2017-12-25 | reverse complement strand
ATTGATGATATATTGGAATGATTATGAATACCTATGAAAGTAAAAGGCTGACCACCGACCACTTCACCGAAGAGCTAATCTATAATAATGTACGTCTTGGTATCACAATGGAACAACTTGGTGATTGGAGTATAATAACAGGACTTGATTCTACACATATGTTATTGGAGACATACCTTTCTAAGTTAGAAGAACGGCGTGATGAAAGACTTGATGATATATTATAAATTTTAAATTTTGTATATTTGTTTATGAGGAAGTGGAATGACTTTGAGTTGGCCGACTACCTACGCGAAGATAGGATGGACTGCTATTACTTCTGGTTCAAAGGTAAGATAACAAGGAAGATGGACAGTCTGACCGAGCAGGTGTACGAACATAGCCTGGCAGGCAAGTGTGAGTGGAACGGCATCAGGTTCAAGAACGCGTTCAACACGGTATTTGAAGCATTTATAATAAAATATACTATGGGAGGAAAATGGAATGGTCAGAGTAAGGCCGAGTATGAAAAGAACTATAAAAGAATAAACGACATCGTTGCTAAGACTGAAGATATAGATAAGCAGGAGAAATTGGCCAGGACACAAGCCAATAAGATTTCAGACGAATGGAAAGCAATCAATCGTGCTATGGCTGCCAAAGAAATGGGCTATGAGAATCTATTTGAGGTTTTCTTCCAGAGAGCATATGAATTAGGTAGTGTAAGTAAGCAAGAATATCGAGAATATCAAATGGAAAAATTAGGATTATGACAGTTGCGTATCATGTATTAATTATAATTGCTATTGCATTAGTTGTAAAATTGGGTGTTAAGTACACTGATTATGAAGAGTATTTTGTAACGTTAGGTGTGTTAGACATCATTTACTTAATTTGTGTATTTTTTTACATTGTTTCGTGTAGTGGTGAAGTGACTATAAACTTTTAGTGAAAAAATAATATTATTTATTGTTATGGAAGAAGAAAAGAAAAAATTATTAGTAAGTGATAGTCTAATTGAGATTTATAAGTATTTGAATGCAGTTGATATGTCTGAACGTATTAATCAGTTATCTGAGTTGGAAAAATACATACTAATTGCATTATCATTGGATAATCACGACATAAAAAATGTAATTGTTAGGGAAAACTTACTACCTTATAAAGAAATTGGTCAAGCTATATATGACGCAATGGAAGAATTAGGTACTAACGAAATTATAGAACAATTGATTGAACTTACAGGTGATAAGTATATCGACCTTTCAGTACTTGTTGATTCTGATGTTGATGTTATGCCTGAACCAGCAAACCAATCTGAGATAAGAGATTGGCGATTGAAATTATTAGATTAATATGGAAATTAATTATAGGATAAAAAGATTAAAAGTAAGATGGCGTCGATTTATGAGACGTTTTGATAAAGGTTTATATCCACAGAAAGAATATAGAATATCTCCTTATCAAGAGAAAGGTATGCGTCTTTGGAGGTTAATGTTGAAAGACCAGGATAGTAAGTTGGGCGTAAATACTTATGGAGTTAGACAGATTGAAAAAGATAATCTTCTTTTAGTTTTTCAGTCTGCTGGAAATTCTAATGATGATTCAGTACTTACTATAATGGATGTAAATGATTCTGGAAATAATGTATATGAGTTGTATATAGGTACAAGACAGGCAGCATCTATATGTGAAGCATTTGATATGGAGATGAATCGTCGTATGAATCGTGCAGAGAGTGCTAAAAGATTTTTGATAGAGTCTGATTTAGATCGACTACTGAAAATACAGGATGAAAGAATAAAGAAATAAAAAAAAAGTCGGTAATTTACCGACTTTTTTTATTTAAAGTAAATTGCTTGGTGTCCGGGCGTATCAGCAAGTGTGTCTGTATATAAAAGTTCATTTTCTTCAAATACAGATATACCATATATATTATCAGGTACAATATTATACATCCAACTACCATTCGTATCTAATATATGTGTTATTGTTTGTTTTGATCCATCATTATATTCTATTGTTATATTTCTAACTTTTCTATCTTTCGAATAACTCTGTGAATATATTACGAGTTCACCGGTGTAATTCCATTCACGATGGCATCTGTATAAACTGGTTGAACAACCTCTAAACTTTGAACTCATATTACTCTGAGAAGTTTCAGTATTCCAATGTGTATCTGGAAAATATTCATATATCTCATTATGTCTTAATGTCATAAGTTTTTCTTCAAAACGATCAACATTGTGTCTTACAAAATCCTCTACAATTTTAAAAGTTTCACTACCCATCTCATCCCTTACATACTCTATGTAATCTTCCTCAGTTTCAATTTGTTTTACACCAGATAGATATAAGTTTATCTCACAATACATATAATGAAAAGATATATTTGACTCTGTTTCATTATCATTAAAGAAAAATAAACCTTTTTTTGAATTAGTATTTACAATCTCTGGAATTTTCATCATCATATCAACTGATTTTTCTCCCATCAAATCATCTACTTCTAATCTATGGAAGTGAGTGTAACCATAAACTCTAGCCACTTTTAAAGCCTTTGTCATATTTCTCAATACTGATAATCCATGTCGCTGCATTCCATTTACAACCTCATCTTTTCGGAAGTGATCATTCTCTAAATATAAAACAATGTTTGGTGCATTTACATTATCAGAAAAAAGTCGATTTTCACTATCATATAAATAAAGATCTAATCTTTCTATTGTTTCTTTTGGAACTGGTGTATTGGATATAAGCATAACTTTACCACCACGTATTTTTATTTCTTCTATACGTCTGTCTAATTTTTCCTGTATTACGTCAGATTGTATAAAACAATCTATTATAAAAATAGGTCTTATTTCTTTCATCAAATAGTATATTTTTTTCTATATTTGTACTTATATTATTAAAAATGATAAATCTCCATGAATAAACTTTTTCTGGATGACATAAGGTCACCAAAAGATGCAATAGGTCTCGTACCATCAAATATGAACCAATTCTACTGGGCCAACGACTGGAACGTGGTTAGGAGCCACGACGAGTTCGTTACTTTTATAGAAACGAACGGTGTTCCAGATTTTGTTAGTTTTGATCACGACCTGGCAGATGAACATTATGTTGAGTTCATGAATCTAAGGGACAGACACTTCGAGGGGTACGTGCCGATGGAGAAGACTGGATACGAGTCAGCGAAGTGGTTGGTGGATCGATGCGTAGAGCTTGGAGTGGCACTGCCGGAGTACCAGGTACACTCCGCGAACCAGGTAGGCAAACAGAACATCGAGTCTTATTTGGAAAATGCAAAAAAACATTTATTTTAATTATAACGGAATTTGATTTATTCCTTATATTTGTAAAAATATATAGAAAAGTAAATAAGAAACTATGGTAATAAAAAACATCCACGAAAAGCTTTTGAACACTGTTCAAACGATGCTTATCGATACGAAAATCAATCTCCCATACTACGGTGAGTTCAACTTACACATCTCGTTCCACGAACAAGATAGTATAGGTACCTGTGCAGTGAATGTTACCGGCAAAGGTATGAACTTCTACTACAGCCCGAAGTTCTTGGAAAATATGTCTCAGAAAGAAGTTAACTTTATCGACTTACACGAAATTTTCCACTTGTTGTTCGACCACCCTAAACGTACTGTCTCAGGTCAATACGACCACAAAATGTCGAATATCGTTCAAGATATGATTATCAATCATATCATCTGGGAAGATATATCTCACGCTTTCGTAGAAATACCTAAGTCTCCAGATGGTAAGAATATGGCGCTTTTCGTTCCTAAAGAATATACAGGTAAACTTATCTTCGAAGAACTTTACGAATGGATGAAAGAAGAGAAAGAAAAGTGGCAGAAGGAAAACAAAAAGAATTGTGAATGTTCTACTTGTAATGGTACTGGTAAAAAACAGGATAAAAATGGACAAGGGCAACAAAACCAACAACAAGGTAACCAACAAAGTGGACAACAACCTGGTGAAGGTGAGGGACAAGGTAATCAACCTGGTGAAGGTGAGGGACAAGGTAATCAACCTGGTCAAGGTGATGGTAAAGGACAACCAGGACAAGGTGGTCAAGGTCAGGGGCAAGGTAATCAACCTGGTGATGGTGAAGCATGTCCAGATTGTAACGGAACTGGTAACCAAGGTGGTAAAGACTCTACAGGAAAACCTTCTTATGGACCTTATGGTAAGAACCCTAAGAAAGATGGCGAAGGCTTAGACACTTGGTCTAAAGAACAAATCTTCCAGGATATGGAGAATGGGACTGGTGAGTACCTTGATAAACACATCTCTGATGAAGTTCCTGAGGAAATGAGAGAGGCAATGGTGAAAGATGTTATGGAGAGATTGGCTGCACGTGGATTGGCTGCTGGTAACGCAGAGGCTACCTTGAACAAGTTGAGAAAGAAGAGAAAGGACTACTTGAAAGAAATCAAAAGAAGTGTCTCTAACATCATCTTCGGTACTCAAAAGGTGCGCACAATCATCAAACCGAACCGTAAGGGTATCTCCGGGTTGAAAGGTAACAAGAAGATCAAGACTGCAATCAATGTGATACTTGACACTTCGGGTTCAATGGGTAATACATTCGAGAAAGTATTGAGTTATATTTATAGAAACGACATCACTGTCAATATGATACAGGCGGACACAGAGGTAAAGTGGGTAGATAAGTTCATGGATAAAAAGAAAATTGAGAGAATGAAAATCTCGGGTCTTGGTGGAACTTGCCTTCAACCGGCATGTGACTTCGTAGTTGAGAACTTCAACCAGTATAACACTGTAATTTTAAGTGACGGATATTGTGACTCACTTCTATTGGATAAGATGAAAGGAAAGGTTTTGATCATCTCGATTGGTGTAAAAGTCCCTATCACTAAATCAAATGGGAAAGTCAAGCAGATTGTTGTTGACATTGATAAATAAATAAAAACCCAGTCCTGAGACTGGGTTTTATTTATTTAAATTTTCAAAAAAAATGACAAATTCGTCTTCATTCATCTCTTTTTTTAGACAATTTATCCATTGTTTTGTTATACATATATTACTAATGTCCGAAATTATATCAGGATTAATATTATTCTTGAAACCATATATAGCTGATATTTTGTGATCAAAGTGTGGATATAATCTATCGTTTTGGTTTAGATTGAAGTTGTCTTTAATAAATTCACCATCATAGTAATCATATCCATCCCAACTATCTAATATAGATTTTTTATTTCTCTGTAGTGATCTATTTATAATAAGTCTATATTTTCTATATTCGTTAACTAATTGATCGGGTATTTGTAATCCCCTTTCTATTCTTGTTATTTTTCTTTTCAATTGACCCTCCTCAGTTTGTGTTGAATATTCTGTACCATACTTTTCTAAATTAGTCTTTATTGTTTTAATTTTATATTCTTCAGTTTTAGTATAATTAGTTTCACCGTACCTTTCCAGACAAGTTTCTTTTATTTTATCTTTTGTTTCTTCTAAAAACATTGGATGTTCAACTCCATATTTTTCATTTAGAGTTTCTTTTATTTTATTCTTTATTTCGTCTACTTGGAATGGATTATCAACACCCCATTTTTTCTGACATACATCTTTTATTTTTTGATTTGAACATTCTGTATTTGAACATGCATTTTTATTTACAACTTTAGTATTTAAGTTGTATCTCTTATATGGCATTGATAATAGTTTATTACAATAATCACAAGTGACCTCTACAATGTAATGAGATGAAGTAGGTACTTCATTTATTGGTATTTTTACAGAATCACCCACATTTACATTTTTCAGATTATATCTTTTTATAGCGTTTGTAATTGTTCTATTAGTTAGAACAATTTCTACATCTTTACTTAATAACATATTACTTATTATATTTATATAATGTAAAACCGTTCCCCCTGAGACACAATTTTTCTTTTCCCTTTTTTATTTTCAAAATAATTTCATTATATTTGTAAAACAAAACAAAAACGATATGATAGACTTCAATCAATATACAATAGAGGATTTAGCAAACGCGCTTTATATGAAGATGGAGACGGAGGGTTTTTCGAAGGGTACGGACAAAACGAAGTGGAGAGAGCCAATTGTTGCAGAGAAGTTGGGTCATAAGGCACATACAAAGATTTCTTCTGGGAAGGGTACAGATGGTTATGGTTCTGACGCATTTGATCCTACATCTTCTGAGTTTTGTGAATATAAGTCTCAGGCGATTGAGGAGGGACAGTTGAGAAATCTTTTACAGGAGAGTAAAACATATAAGAATGGTAAGAAGAAGGAATATGCACCATTGAGTATTACAGGTGTTTATAATGGGTTCAATAGTAACTTCGATGTTGCTTCTGTTGAGTATGCTAAAAAATCTCATTATTTCTCTATTTTTTATAAAGAGCGATGTGTTCTTATTATAAAAGTGAATACTGATCACGTAATGTCTACTTTGATTTCGAACTACGAGAATTGGAAAGAAAAATCGAAGAAGAAGAAGGAAGAAGGAAAGCAGGAAGGAACGACTAACTTAAATAGTGTTACTATTAACCTTTCTGATAAACATCTTTATGAAATTTCATATAAAGACTATGAATTCTTTAATAAAAAACACTGATTGTCTTGAATATATCAAGACACTCGAAGACAACAGCGTGGATATGGTACTTACCGATCCACCATATTTCATTGGTTTTGACGGCGGAAAAGGCTGGGACTCTCAATGGAAATCAGAGAAAGAATACCTCGACTGGTGTGATGAATGGTCACGTGAGTGTGTGCGTGTTTTAAAACCTGGACGTATGATGATTGTTTGGGGTACTCTAAAAACTGATACCTTTATTAAACATAAGCTTATGCTTAGTGGTTATGATGGTATGTTCTCACAGAACGAAATTGTTTGGTCCTACAACTGGGGTGGGCGAGTTAAGAACAACTTTGCACGCAAGCATGAGTATGCTTGGTGTTATAGTAAGGGTAAGGAGTTTTTATTTAACGATGCTGAGATTCGTGTTCCTAGGAAGTTGAAGAAGAATATTAGGACAGGAAAGGATTTTGAGCAGGGAACAATTCCTACGTGTGTGTGGGAGAAGAATAATCATACGACATCTAAGGATTATTGTGGATGGCATCCAACGACTAAGAACATTGAGGTTTTGGAAAGGATGATTAGTGCGTATACTAATCCTGGAGACTTTGTTTTGGATATCTTTATGGGTTCTGGATCTACTGCTATTGCAGCTGAGAGATGTGGAAGGAACTATATTGGTTGTGAAAGGGATGAAGAGTATTATGAGAAGTCACTTGTTAGGATAGAAGAAATGAAAGATTTGGTGTGAGTGAGTTTTATAATCTAGCAGTGGCTAGTGGTACTGATAAAGTTTTACATCATGGTTACCACTTCTTTTACCCTAAGTTCTTAGAACATATGAGAATGGAAAATTTTCGTATGTTGGAAATAGGTTATGGTGAAGGTGCATCTGCACATTTCTGGGAGAAATATTTCCCGAATGCTGAAGTTTTTGTTATGGATGTAGGTGTTTGTGGTAGATATTCTCGACACGAGGTATTAATGGGTGATCAATCAAATATTTTGGATTTAGAGAGAGTCTCGGATAGGATTGGTAGTGTTAAATTTATAATTGATGATGGTAGTCATCAGCCTAATCATCAGTATGATACATTTGAATATTTATTTAACGTTTTACTCGAACCTGGTGGTGTTTATATAATAGAGGACATTGAATGTAACTATTGGAAAAGTGACTCAGAGGTTTATGGTTATAAAATTGGTAATTTCAATTCGGTTAAAAAGACGACTGAGTTAATAGATTTTATAAACTCGGAGTTTTCGGGTAAGAAAAATGATTGGGGTATTAGTTCGATAACTTATGGTCAGAATTGTGTAATAATAACTAAACAGACTGAGGAAGAACGTTTGTATTTTAATCGACCGTATAGGTTTTCTGATTGTCTTGGTGAGTTAGTCATTACTCAACTTTCTCAGTCGGATTCTAAGTTACTTAATAACGACATATATAAAGTCACAAACTCCTACATAAAGGATTTGATTGGTACTCTTACACGTACATTTCATAATGGTGGTCCGATAGAGAAGTGGAAATTTATAGATGATGTCTATAATAAACATATAAACTATTACTCGATGTCAGAGGAAAGATTTGGTGGTTATGAATGTTGGCCATTTGAAGCGGATTCTATGATTGGTGTTTATCGAATGGTTAACATATATGAGGCTATCAAATATGTTGTTAGAAATGGTATAGAAGGTGATTTTGTAGAGACTGGTGTTTGGAAAGGTGGTGCTTGTGTATTAGCTAATGCTAGCTTACATGAGATGGGTCAGGAATCGGTCAGGAGAGTTCATTTGTTTGATAGTTTTGAGGGTTTGCCAATTCCTTATATGGAACAAGATAATGGTGACAAACATTACACTTTGGAATTTCTGAGAGTGGATATTGAATATGTTAAGGGTGTTTTTGAAAAATATGGTTACTTAACAGATAATGTTGTTTTTAGAAAAGGTTTTTTCTCCGATACTATGAAAGAAACTTCAGATATAGAGAAAATATCTATTTTGAGATTGGATGGTGATATGTACTCATCTACAATAGAAGTTCTTAATGCACTCTATCATAAATTATCTAGTGGTGGTATTGTTATAGTTGATGATTGGACATTAGATGGTGCGAAAAATGCAGTAATCGATTTTAGGAATAAAATAGGAGAAACTCTTGATTTTTTACCTATAGATAATCATTCGTGTTACTGGATAAAAAAGTAATTGATAGTCATTATGACTATGTAGATTATTATTTTACTTTTTATTGACCTTTTAGTTAATATATAACTTATGAGAATAAAGAAGATATATGAGAATTGGTCAAAAGACTTTGTTACAGATTTTACTGACAATGGTTTTGATGTTGATGTGAATGAATATACTATCAACGGACAGTATAAGGGTAAGTTCGTGGTTACACAGGTTTCCAGATGGTTTGACGATATGTTGGGTAAGATAGATACCGAGTACAATATAATGAGGACAAAGACTTTCTTTAATTCGGTTACAGGGAATGCCAACTTCGAGGTTGTTGTTGCACCTCCTACGAGTGGAAACTCGATTGAATTTATGTTGGATGGTGTCAAACACGAGTTCTATATAAAATATGTCAGGTGTTTCGGTGACGGGTCAAGTTCTTTAGCGTCTGACCGCCGGACTAACAGGGAAATGGGTCTTTCGTTTGTGGGTAACCGTGGTGATGGAGATTCGGGAACGATTTACATCAGTGTAGTTGAGAGTCCTGTGAGGAAGACGAAGAAGATCCGTTTTGGATACAACAACCGAACCAAAAACGTTCTTGTGTCGAAGGATGAAGTTGTTAAGTTACTGGAACTAATCACCTCCGATAAATTAGAGTTGACTGATTATTATGGTGAGAGAATGTATAAGTATAGTGAGCTACCTAATGAAGATTTAATTATTCGTAAATTTGATGGTGGAATGACCAAACAGAAGTTCGATTTACATATAGATGCTATAAAGAGTTTAGTTAAGTAATACTCAAAATTCAAAATTACTTACTATTACTTCTGATGTATTATTTTCATATGAAACAGAACCTACTGCTGCTGCCCAAGCATTGTACTTTTTATCAATTGGTTTTGTATTATATTTTTCACACCAGTCAATCAATCTTTGATTCTTAACTCCTCTATGTGATAAAGTATTTGATAATATAAATTTATATCCATCTTTATTTAAACTATCAATCCATTCTAATAGTGCTTTCTCATCTGGTTCATTCCAACCACCATATGTAAATTTAGATGCGAGATATGGTGGATCTAAGTAGATTATATCATTTTCTTTATCTACATTATCTAATAGTAAATCTGAGTAACTTCCGTGTATAAAATTTAATTCTAATTTTTCTACAATCTTTTGGTGTAATCTTATTCTTTCTATATCAGCTTCTTTTCTACCGAATGGAACATTATATCCGTTCTTACTGAATCTCAATAAAGAGTTGAATCCTAATTGTATCAACAGATGAAGCATATGTGCGTTATTATCGTTAGTTCCGTTCTTTTTCCAATCCTCGTTGAAGTCCTTCCTGAGTTTTAGGTATGCTTCCTCATTTCTTCCCTCTGGAAAGTACTCATATAGACACTGTTGTACTCTATCTGTCAATCCTTCTGATTTTAGTGAGTTGTGTAATGCAACTACATTTGTATCTGCATCTATACCAATCCCACCTGAGTTCGAGTTATACATACACACTCCTGAACCCAGGAAGGGTTCGTGTATTTTGTTCGCTAGTTTGATTGTGTTGGCAAGGTGTGCCTTCATTATTTTGTATTTATTCCCTGAATATGAGAAAGGTCCTTTTATTTCCATATCTTTTATATTATTTTATACTATAATGTTTGTTTATGAGTATTATTATGACACACAACGCAGTATTTATAGGTAAGGCAGATACTGATAATCAAAATGAAAGATATACGTTTTCGTGTAATTTAAGAATTGATGAGATTGACGGACAAACTAATGCAGTTTTGATGAGGTCATCACATATGAGATTTAAAGGTGTAAAAGATAGTTTTTCATCACTTGAAAAATTAGAGAAGTTTGATATGGTTGTATTTAGTCCGATATGGACAAATACAACAATTTGTGATGTGTATTCAATTCAGTTTGTTGATTATAAAAAAGAAGTTCGTAAAAATGAATTTGATGACCTTGGTTTGGGACCTATTATAGAAGAAAGACTTGAAGTTAAGTTAAGTGGTGGTTGGACTATTGATGTTGGTAACCGCGATAAACTTGCAGGTATAGTTGTTGGTTTTGGTGAACCATTTCCTTCTGAAAATGATTTAGCTGCTGTTCGTAGAGAAATAAAGTTAGGTGGTCTTTTAGGATAATTTTATTACAAAATTTAATAGTTTGAATATTATATTCTAATATATAGTGTATGAAGCATTTGAGAAGATTTGACGAGGAACTCGACCCTGCCGTCTACAGAAGGGCGGCACAGGGCAAGGAGAAGATACACGGTGATGTCGGTGCTGCGAAGGCGCTCAGGGATTGGGCGAAGAAGACCGAGTCCGGCGGGAAGGGCTACGACATAGTTTATACTTGTGTAAAAGATGGACGTGCTGTCTACACGGGGATTGAATACACCGCGAACATGGTGAAGCCGACGGTGGTCGGTGTATTCTTCGGATCAGTATTGGAATACCAGAAGAACAAAATTGGTGAGAACACCGCAGACTCTATATTGTCTGATTGGAAATCGAACGGCAGGTCGCTCTCGGTCAGCATGGTCGTGAACTTCGAGAAGACCGAGACCGTGGACAGGTCATGGACCTACGAGGTCACAATCATCGGTAGCAAGATTGGTGAGGCAAATGACCAGGTGCAAACATTCAAGATAGAAAAGGAACATGAGTCCTCTGCATTGACCGCACTTGGTCAGAGTATAAAGGCATCCTACCCTAAGATTATCGGCAGTCCGCTCAGGAGCGACGCGGTGAGGTGGAAGCTCGTGAAAGGACCGACGCTCGGTATAGTGAAGGGTGGTGAGATGATGAGTAAGATCAGGGGAGTAGGCTGGCTCAATAAGTTCCAGGACTTTACTAGCACGCTCTCGACCTTCGTCATCGAGGTTAGGCTTTCCAGCTCGAACTATGGTATGCGCGACCAGTACGCCTGCGACGCGTGTGGTGGTGCGGTCACCATGGACTGCTACGAGTGCGACGGCGAGGGATCGATATGGAGCGACGAGGCGGACGACGAGGTTCCCTGCACGAGGTGCAACGGGACCGGCACAATCACCTGCGAGGAGTGCAATGGCGAGGATTTGACGGCCAAAGTATCTCCGTTCAAGTTCTTCGAGGACACGTTCTCGCCTGAGGTCACGATGAGGCCGATACCCGGCAACCTGACCTACAACAGGGACGAGGTTTATTCGCAGTACCCTTGGATTGGAATGTTCAGGACCAGGGACGACGCGAGGAGGTTCCTAAGCGACAACTGGGAGAGGCTCATAAACGAGGATCCTAGGTCGAAGTATGGCAAGAGTGGGGGCGTAGGATCTTTCTTTGAGGCAATTACAGACCTCGTGAAGGAGGCGGTCGACGTGAACGACGAGAAGGCGATGGATTACATGCAGCAGTCAATCTCGGCGGTGGAGAACATCAGCGTAGGTGCGATGGTACAGGATAAGGACGCGAACCTGGCTGTGAAATCAGCCAACAGAGACTTCAGGAACATATCCACTTATAAACCGAAAAATAAATAGAACATGAGATACCTGAGAAGATACAACGAAGAACTTGAACCCTGGACTTATAGAAAGGCTGGGGAAAAACTAATAAAAAAGGGTAGATACCATAGAAAAAGAGGCGAGGACATGCAGGAATACGCGTCACTCGTCGATTGGAGAAGACTAAGAGACAGATGCAAGCGTGCCGGAGTAATAACGCTTAGACTCGAGACGAGTTTTAGGCGAGCCGGTGAGAGTAGTGTTCCGGACTACGTTGGGGAGTTCCACCCTGTTGTCGATCTTGGACTCGATATGTTTTCGGAAGAGTTGTATGCAAGGGATTTAAATGGTGTAAACACTCCACCAGAGAATCCAGTAAAGGGTGATAGTTATTTAGTTGGTAGAGAGCCAACGGGTGTTTGGTCTGAAAAGGCTGGTTATATGGCAGAATGGGACGGTAATCAATGGATATTTACGTCACCACACTTTGTGATAGCGCTAAACTGGTTCGTAAGTGCGGTTCCGACAACGGAGGAAGGCTATGAGCAGGCACACGCTGCTGCAAAACGGAAACGAGATTCTTTGTCTAGTAGAACTTATGATAAAGACTATGGTTTCCCAGTGGCCTTCTTTCACTTTGACATCATCTTCTCGGGTGGTAGTTACGAATTCGGTGAGCCACAATTTTACCAACGTGACGATGTGCAAGTTAATACACACATAGAAGACAGGTCTGGATCGGGAAAGATTAGGTCAGAGATACTCTGGCAACTGGATGAGAAGTGTGATGAGTCATATAGTTGCCACGTTGGTGATGAAATACACAATTTTTCAAATCCATTGGAAGCGTTCGAAGGTATTCTACAGTATTATGGTTTATCATCAGACTACGGACTTGAGGCCAATGCAGTCTATGAATATGTTAAGAAGATACCTGGTAATTTTTTCACATGTTAGAATGAGGCCAAATGGCCTCTTTTCTTTTTAATAAATTTTACTAAATTTGTAACCGATATATAATACATGAAAAAGAAGATAATGAGTTACAATCTTTTCTTAGAGAAGAAATCATCAGAGATGCCACTACCACAGGATGTTCTCGACATAGCCGCTGCATATATTTCAGCAGGAAAGGAAATTTATGTAGTTGGTGGTGCGGTCCGAGATTTTAGAAAAGGTGTTGAGCCAAAAGATTATGATTTGGTAACTAATGCATTACCGGAAGAATCTAAACAAATACTAAAAGGTTTCCGCGTTTCTGACGAACAAGGTAAGAATTTTGGAGTACTTAGAGTGTACACTGAATCTGAGCCAGAAGGTTATGAAATAGCTTCTTTTAGAAAAGATATTGCCAAAGGAAGAGATACAAAGGGTGATGAACAAAAGGTTGAAATGGGACCAGATGTTACTATTGAGGATGACGTTATGAGACGTGACCTTACTATGAATGCCTTATTCTATGATATTGCTAAGAAAGAAATAGTCGATTTAGTTGGTGGTATGGATGATATAAGTGATAATAAAATTAGAGCAGTTGGAGACGCATCACAGAGATTTATAGAGGATCGATTAAGAATAATGAGAGTATTTAGATTTGCTGCTAGAACTAATGGTATTATTGAAGAAAAAACCGCGGATGCGATTAGAAAAGATAACAGACTAAGAGATATAGGACCAACTGATGATGTATCTCAGGAAAGAATATGGGAAGAAATGGTGAAGGCTTGGAAACAAGCTAAAGATTATACACAATATCTTTCTTACTTTAAAGAGTTTGATATGTGGAATCAGATATTTCCGGGTGTAAAGATTTCAGATCCGGTGGATAGTGCTGATTTTTCGGTAGTTATTGCATCTCTTTTGAGAGATAACCCATCTACATATCTTGACAAAAAACTTGTTCAGGATTTCAAAATTGATACATCGTTGGCAAAAAAGATTGTTTTCCTTATTTCTCTTAGAGATTTTGATGCTGAAAATGTACTTGACTACTGGAAGAAAAAACAATCTTCTGGTATATCAGATCAAACAATATTAGAGTGGTTAACAAAAACTGCAGTTGAGCGACAAGATGTTATTAAGTTTGTGGATTGGAAACCTTCTGTAAAGTCGGAGGAACTTATAAATAAAGGTTTCACTGGTAAATCTTTGGGTGAAGAGATTAGAAGATTAGAGATACAAAATTTCAAATCTAAATAGAATATATACGACATGAGTATAAAGAAATATGAAAGATTTAAAGAGTCGGTTGATTATACATTAGCTCTAATTAATGCAGAAGCGGATTTTGATAAATATCAAACACCACAATTGAATACCGTTGATAATAAATACAATGAGGAATTTATAAAATATCTATGGGATATTGCTGATATAAAGCGTATTGATTCAATTGGTGGTACTGAGGCGGAACCTGGAATGAGAAGATACAGTATTGATGGTAAGGTTGAATTTGGAGATATAATACATATGGCACCAACTGGAATTGCTTGTGGTATAAAAGTATGTAAATATCCAATGGGTTCTTATATGGAATACCAAACATGGCCTGGTGGTTACATTGAGGGTTTTATCAGAATGGATAGTGATGATTCAAGATTTGGTGAATATTTCGTCTGGACATATATACGTATGGAAAAACTTAGAGATATACTCGAGAAGTTCGACGGTAAGATAAAACTTTTTTAAAATGGAGAAAAGAATTGAACATATAAAAGATGTTGGAGGTCAGAATTATCTAGCAATAAAGATAGAAAAATCTGATATAGATAAATTTCTAACTGATTTAAAATCACATATTGGTGATGAGGCGTTTGAAATTTACACAGGTAACCAACAAAAACGAGATAATGAGAAATATCATATAACTGTTATAAATGTTATGGACTATGGAAGACTAACAAAGTCTATGGGAATAGATAAATTTGTTTCTGCATTACAACCTATCCTGGAATATGTTATAGATGATTTAAATATGTTGGGTGTTGGTAAAGCCGAGGGTAAGGGTAATACTTCTTATTTTGTGGTTTGTGAATCGGATAAATTAGATGCTGTTAGAAAAAGATTTGAATTGCCAAAACAAGACTTTCATATCACTATTGGTTTTGATAAAAAAGACGTTTTTGGTGTTCAGAAAGATAGTAATTCATTAATAAATTAAAAAAATGGTTTTTATACCACGATATATAATCAAAAAAATATAGACACGAATGAGGCTTTACACTTACTATAGCATCGACGAGTGCAACAATACTAAAAGACTGAAAAAAGAACTTAATATATTTGATCACCAGGGAAAGATTGAATATGATTTTGACCGTGTTAATTCGATATTGAAAATTGAAGATTTGGATCTCGAAGATAATGACGTTGAATATTTGATTGAGTTATTTGAGGATTTAGAGGTATATCCAAATATGGATGTTGATGACGATGATGATGACGATGATGATTATGGTTACTATGATCGTGATGAAGATGACGATTACTAAATAAAAAAAGAAGGCACTTGCCTTCTTTTTTAGTGGTTTATAATTTCAAAAAGTTGATCTTTGAGTCTTAATCTTTTCTTTCTCAATAGTGTTAGTTCATCATCAGTATAAATCTCGTTTGATTCTAATCGGTGTATGTCTTTATCTACTTTATGGTAATCATCAAAAAGTTTTCTGAAATGATTATTGCTGATTTTCAAATCGTGTATTCGCTGATCATGTTTTTCAAATTCGTGATGTAAATCGTGTTTTTCCATAATAACTTCCTTATTTTTGTATATAGTTTATACCTATAATAAAACAATTGGTTTATTAATTTTTGAATATATAAGTCAATGAAAAAGTTGATTTTTATCATATTGATGTTTCTCAGTATTACTTCATTTTCACAGAAGAATAAAAAACCTATTGTTAGAGATAGTGTAGTAGAAATTATTTATACTGACGGAACACATAGAAAGATGATTTGGGTTAATGATAGTACTGTAATGTTGGTTATTGGTGACAATAAAGGTAAGATTTTCTCCAAGGCTTATATAGATCCAGAATTTGCTACCAGAGAAAAAAGAATTTATTTTATAATAAAATTCGAAGACTAAGGCATCTTATCACCTTTCCTTAGGTTATCTTCCCAGTAAAGAGGTTGGAAGTTAGTGTAATGGTTCAACTTGTAGACTTCCTCTTCGTTTTGTGCGGACGATATTGGTATGATGTGATCCATATGCCAATAAGTTCCCTGATTTTCCCAGCACATGTTTTCGTCGAACTGTGATTCGAGATGTATCTTAAACTCCTCGAAGGTGCATCCCAGTATTTCTATAGTCTTTTTTGATTTTTCGGTAAAACATCTTTTTACCGAGTTTCGTATAAGTGAACGTAGATTGAATTTCATTTTGAAGAAAGGATCGGTGTTGAGTTTTTCGGTGACGTATTCTTTCTTTTTTTCTTTTTGATTGTTAGTGTGGTAGTTTTCTCTTTTTTTTATTTTCAAGAGCTCTTTTTTATCGGGAGAAAGATTTCGATAATATTCTTTTTTTCTCTCTGATACTAAGTCTTTATTGTTCTCACGAAATTCTTTCTGTTTCTTCTTAATTGTATCTGAATTTTTTTCACGATACTCCTTAAAATACTCGTTTCTATTGTTTTCCGAGTTATATTTACTATAATACTCTTTTTGTTTTTCTTTATTATTCTGGTAATATGTTGGATCGTACTCCTTTTTATATCTTTCCACAGAACACTTCTTACAATAATAACCTTTCGGTTTATTGTTTTTGAGATAGAAATCCGAATAGGGCTTATCGGTATCACATCCTTTACACCTTCTTTCCATTTTTGATATTTCTATTTTTTATGCTCCTACGATACATATTTTTACATGCCCTTCTACAGAAGATAGCGTGAGATTTCATATCAACAATCTCTTTTTCACACCATTTACACTTTTTCATAAAGTATATATAAAAAATATGTATCCCTTTTCTCACATATTCGGATAAAATCCCTATATTTGTAGAGAAGATAAATAACAACAATAATAACCCTAAAAAATCTATACTATGGCTAATCTATTCGCGAAGGCAAAAAAGGCATCACCTGCTAAGACTACTAAGGCTAAAGAACAAAAAGTTAGAATCCCGGTGGAGGATCCCGACTTCTTCGATAAGGTTTCGAAGTTGGAGGAGTTGAATGATAGTATGAAATCCGCCAAAGCCAAAGCTGATCTTATCTCTGATGAGTTAAAAGGCATTGCCAAAGACAAATGGGTTGAGTTGTATCAAGATACGAAAAAGAACCCTGAGTCTGTGATGATTGTTCAGGAGAACGCTGTCGGTGACACCGCACAATTTATGTTCGTACCTACTGATCGTTATATCACAATCAACGAGGAACGTGCAGAGGAGTTGAAAGAAACCTATGGTGATGAAATTGTAGATGAAAAGACTACTTTCTCTTTTGATGATACAATGATTGAGAAATATGGTGAGATACTTTCTGAGTTGATTGAAAATTGTGATGAAATACCTACAAAGGACAAAGAGAAGATAATCAAGGCTGTTACAACTTACTCTGTGGCTAAGGGAACTATTGATAAATTCTTAGTGTATGGTGAAGCTGCTGAGTTGATGGAGACGGTCAAACCGGTCGTCGCAATCAAGAACGTCGAGGTAATCAAAGGATAAACAAACTCACGAGTTGGCAATCTGCCGTAAAACCAGAGGTTTCTCGTTTTAGGGTGCCCGGCAAAGCCTCTTACCTTCGGGTAACGTAGCCGGTGGGAGTAGCCCAGCAAAGTACTGGGCGACGCCTCCCGATTTATAAATTATAAAACTTTCCAACCTGTAAATAAAAGAATATGAGCTACGTTATAGACACTAAAATGAAGGAGACTATATTTGACTTAGTCAAGCAGTTTCCGAACGACCAGGACTTAGGAAAACGATTTAGAAGTACGAATGTATTTCACGGTATCAGCCTGGAATTCCCAAACGATCAGGAATTAGGTAAAGAACTGAGAAAAATATATCTTTTGCATAAATAAGTTGCAGTCTTTTATATATAAGACATGCAAAAGAGAAGGATTAAAATGTTTGAGGAGTTCGAGTTCGACGAGATAACGCAGATAGTTACATCGATGTTCGAAGATACGGAAATAGACCCAGAAAAAATAAACGTACCGTCAGGCGTGCTCAGGATCTGGAGATGCCGTGCGTTTCTCCACACGTTGGCAGATACTGGGGCAATCGATCTACACAGGTACGAGAAAATGCTCGACGAGTGTGGGTGGGGAATACACCTATCTAACAAAGGATACTGCGTGGTATACGAGAAGGAGTGGTGGAACTTCCTGATTGGCGACGACCTAAACGGCGCGGCATATGGCGTCCAGTCGGCGCTGGGACAAGACGACGGCGGCTTCGCGGGCGTGCACTTCTCGGACACCTACGACGACCTCACAGGGGAATACCTGGACGCTGAAGATGCCTGGGAGAAGGAAGACGATGGGGAAAGGCACTTCATGCTAATGGAATACCTGATAGAGGAGACGTGCAACCTCTACGATTGATTATTAAAAAAGTAAACGAAATATGGTGTCTTATATATAAGATACTATGGTTAGATTTGAAATTATTCAGAAAATAACTGGTAATAAACCAGTTTGTGTTAAAGAAAGTTATTTTTCTAAAAATCATAAAGAAATTTATGATAAAATTATTGGGCATTATGACCAGTCAATGGTTGTGATGCCTATTTTATTTAAGGAAAAAATATGGCTTTGGGTAAATGAACAGGTGGATTTACCAAAGTGTCATTGTGGTAATTATACCAAATTTAACTCCTGGAAGGATGGTTATAGAAGAAACTGTTCAGTTAAGTGTTCATCTATTGATCCACTTCGTGTTGAGAATTGTAAGAAGTCTGTTTTTGAAAAGTATGGAACAGAATCTTATTTCAATAGTGATGATTGTAAAAAGAAGACAGTTGAGAAGAATTTAGAGAAATGGGGAGTTGAACATTATTCTAAAACGGATGAGTATAGAGAAAAAATTAGGGAAACTAATAAGAGTAAATGGGGAGTTGATCATTATTCTAAGACTGATGAATTCAGAGAAAGGATAAAAGAAACCAATTTAAAGAATTTAGGAGTTGAGAATCCATTTCAATCAGAAGTTATTAAGGATAAAATACGTGAAGTTAATATTTCAAAATGGGGAGTTGATAATTACACAAAGACTGATGAGTATATAGAAAGGGTAAAAGAGACAAACCTGGATAAATGGGGTTCTGAATGGTATACACAGACGGAATCCTGGAAAGAGAAGACTAAGGAGACATCATTAGATAAATGGGGAGTTGATCATTATTCTAAAACAGATGATTTTAAAAAAAGAGTTAAGGAAACTTCTTTAGAGAAATGGGGAGTTACCAGTTACACTAAAACAGATGAGTATAAGAATAAGACTAAGTTAACAAATATACAACGTTGGGGAGATGTAAGTCACACATTAAACGAGGTATATCGTGTTGAGAATTATGGTGTTGCACAGAATCAAAATTATATAAAACATTTAGGTAATGGTTATAACCTTTTTAGTTGTGATTGTGGTTTTACACATGATTTTGAAATATTAACAACTACATACATATCAAGATTTACTTCTGGATTTCCACTATGTACAATTTGTTATCCGGTTGGAAAGAATAAATCTTTTATGGAACAGGAAGTTTTTGATTTCATTAGTTCTAATTATTCTGGTGAAATTGTTTCTGGTTACAGGGATGGGTTGGAAATAGATATTTATTTACCTCAATTATCGTTGGGTTTTGAATTCAATGGACTTTGGTGGCATTCTGATCAAAGGTTAGATAAAGATTATCATTATGACAAAATGGAGTATTTCAATGAGAAAGGTATTAGAATTTTTAGTATATGGGAAGATGATTGGGTTAATCGAAAAGAGATTTTGAAATCTCAGATTATGAATATTTTGAATAAAACTGATAAAAGAATATTTGCACGTAAGTGTGATGTTTGTGAAATTTCAGTAACAGATATTCGTAAATTTTTAGATGATAATCATATACAGGGATTTGTAAATAGTGTTGTTAAGTTAGGTTTATTTTATGATGGTGAACTTGTTTCTGTAATGTCATTCGATAAGTTTGAAGGTCGTAAAAAAATGAGTGATAATGAGTGGAATCTAAATAGATTCTGTAATAAGTTAGACCATATTGTTGTGGGTGGTGCATCTAAATTGTTTAGTTATTTTGTAAATAATTGGAAGCCGAATAGGGTTATAAGTTATGCAGATCGTGATTGGAGTGTCGGTAATATGTATACTAAGTTAGGATTTGAAATTATTTCTGAGGGTAAACCTGATTATAAATATCTTATTGGTAAAAAGAGAATTCATAAGTCAAAGTTTAGAAAATCTAAATTGGGTTTATCTGAAAGTAAAGAGATGGAAAAAAGAGGTATACCAAAGGTCTGGGATTGTGGTAAAATTAAATTAGAAATTAAATTCAATTAGATTGTGAATTTAGATTTTAGTCGTATATTTGTTCTGTGAGTAGGTTGGTAACACATGTATAATGTAGGTCGTTATGGATGTAAAGGTTCGAGTCCTTTCTACTCTTTTTTATCTAAAATAAATCTGATAAAAAAATTTTAAAAAGATTAGGTTAGAAATAAAAAAAGTAATTATATTTGTAAAACATAAAACATAACTAAAATAAAAACATATGAGTAACGATTTAGCAACAAAGAATATGAAAAACACAAAAGTAGGCAGTATGCCACAATGGATGCTTGAGAAGCTCCACTTATTGACAGAAAAAGAGAACGAATACTTATCACTTATGTGGCCTAAGTATGGTGTTTTGTTCATCACTGCGAAGCCCGGTGTGGCAAAGTCTGCGATTGGTTTGTCAATTGCTAAGAAGTTAGGAATGCGCTATATCGATATGCGTTTATCAATGTCTGACGAGGGTGACTTCAAATACCCTTACTTAGAGGACTTAGAGTATGATGGTAAGACATATAAAGTGTCTGGTTATGCAGTGCCAAGATGGGCATTTGACGCCAATCAAACTCCAACAATCATCCACTTTGAGGAGTTGAACCGTGCGCCTCAATTTGTGAGAAATGCTGCTTTACAAATTTTGTTAGAGCGTGAGATTGGTGACTTCAAATTCAACGATAACGTTTTGATGATGGCATCTGGTAACTTAGGTGACGAGGATGCTACAGACGTAGAAGAGTTCGATGCGGCATTGAACAACCGTTTGATTCACATCGACCACGTGTTGGCAGTGAATGAGTGGATTGAAGACTTTGCTAACGATAAGTGTCACCGTTTGATTGTTAGTTACATCAAAACTCACCCTGAGCAGTTGTATAAGACATCAGACAACGCTAAAGGATATGCAACACCACGTTCTTGGACAATGATGTCGAAGTTTATCACTGAGAACTTCGGAATGGATGCAGACCCGAGAGATTTCTTACCTCGTTTGAGAAGAGTGGCACACGGTTACGTAGGAAACTCGGCACACAAGTTCTTACAATACTGCGAGGACATGATGAACATCAGCATACAGGATGTCTTGAACAACTTTGATGGCATCAAAAAAGACTTGGCAAAATACAACCGAGATAAAAACTCTGAGTTGATTCAGTCTTTGAAAGAGTTGAACATCCAGGACTTCACTGAGAAACAACTTGGTAACATTGTGAAGTTCTTGAATGGAGTGGGTGATGATGAGAAAACAGCATACTTGTTGTGGATTCTCGACAATGTGCCGACCATCGGCGAACCAAAAATCAAAAAGTTCTTACTCAAATTTGAGGACTTGTTGAGAACCATCAAAAAAATCAACAAACCTGGTTCAACTAAATAGAAAATGGCGCGCAAGCGCCTTTTCTTTTAAACATAATTGAACTTTGTGAATATACAGATTATGGCTTACCAGATTTAGATAGTCGGTCACAACATACAAAGACAATTTTAGATATAAACCACAATGACAGATACAATAGACTTCCGTGACAAGTTCAAAAAATTCGGAGGTGATTTCATACCCGACATAATTGAATATTTGAAAAATTACTTGAATCAGGATCCTGGTGTTACTATAACTGTGGGTTGTGATTCGATACAACTAAGACGTAAGACTGTTTATGCGATGACAATTATGCTTTATAATACTGATGTTAAAAGAGGAGCACACGTTGTCTTTTTTCGATTATCTTGTGCTAAGATTAGAGAGAATCAAGAGAGACTTTATAAAGAAGCACAATATCTACACGATCTTGCAGTGTTTCTAAATGATGAATTGGAATCTTTTTATCAACGAAAGGATCTTACCGATATGGAAAAGAAGAGATATAAATATCATTTGGCTAAATGTGCTGGTGAATATTCTCATGTTCCATCACACCAGGAAGAAGGTGTTATTAGAAATCTTATTTTGACACCATCTGATTTGATGGATCCAAAATTGGTTGATATACATGTTGATTTTAACCCGGAAGAAGGAGTTAATGGACGTAACAAATCACATATAGCGTATAAAAGTTTTGTTCCTTGGTTAAGAGGTCTTGGATTTAGAGTATGGGGAAAACCATTAGCTCACGCCAGCACGAGTGCTGCTGATTTACTATTAAAAGGATAATATTATGGACGAAATTAAGAATGATAAAAGATTTAAAACATATCATGGAGATATGGCATCAGATTTATTAGAAAGGATGCAAACAGTGTTGGCTAGTTATGGTCTCGAAGTTGTGAAAAAGGATAAAGGTGATTTTTACACAGAATATGAAATAGAAGTTATAAAATGAAAAGAAAACAATTGAAAGTGATGGGACTATCTTATAGTCAATCACAGATAGGTTCTTACGTAGTTGTATTGGGTGAGAAAAAAGGTAGTAAAAAACTTCCAGTTATAATAAAGCCAAATGATGCTCAGAATATTGCTGTTAAATTAGAACACATAAATACTGCTAGACCATTAACACATGATCTTCTCAAATCGGTTACTGATAGTTTCCAGATAGATGTTTATGAGATATTTATTTATGGGTTACTCGAAGGTATGTTTTATGCTAAAGCTTTGGCTACTAACGGGTTGGAAGATGTAGAAGTGGAATGTGGTATTGGTGATGCCATTGCACTTTCATTGGTTTATAAATGTCCAATCTGGATAAATGTTGATATATTAGATCAGGCAGGAATCAACTTAAATGATGATGGTAGTGATGTGGAATCGATTGAAATTGAAGATGATTTCGAAGAAGAAGAGGATGATGTTGATTCGAAGACTTCGGTAGATGATTTAGAGAAACTTATGCAGGGTGCGATAGCAAATGAGGAATATGAAATCGCAGCAGAGATAAGAGATAGGATAAGTAGACTTAAAGGAGAAGGTCAGGAGTAAAGATACCTTTGGTATTTTGACTCATCACTTAAATCAATATCCATAAGTACATCTTTTAGAGGTGTGGTGAATGAGACGGCAACATGATATATATGTTCCGTCTTTTTGTCATCTAATATTTCGTCTAATAATAAATCTCTTATAAGGTCTTTATCGGACCACTCTTCAACAGTTTCTATTCTGAGGTTTACTTTCCAGGGTAGTCTTTTATTTACATATGTATAAACTGATTGTCTATATACATTTGGTTGGCGAAATTGTCTTTTATAAAGAAAAAGGCCGAAAATAACTATTCTCGTTATATAATTATGATAGACCTCGTTGACATCAAGTTTCATAGTTTATGTATTAAACAATCGATTCTCTTGATATATAAACTATGAATAAAAAAACCATATAATAAAGTATGAAACAACTAAAAGTAATATCATTATTTTCTGGGTATGGAACTCAGGAACTCGCACTAGACTATTGTGGAATAAATTATAGAAATATCGCAAATTGTGACATCTTGAAGACGGCAAATTTGGTTTATGATGCATTACATAAAACAGAACTTGGAAACTTAGGAGATGTATCTAAAGTAGATGAGAAAAATTTTCCAGATTGTGACTTCTTAACATACTCGTTCCCTTGCCAAGATATATCAATATCTGGAATTCAAAGAGGTATTAAAAAAGGAACCCGTTCCGGTTTATTATTTGAAGTTGAAAGAATTGTTGAACATAATAAACCAAAATATCTTCTTATGGAAAATGTGAAGAATTTGGTTTCTGAAAAACATATGGGTCCATTTCAGGAGTATATAGACAAACTTAATGAATTGGGATATGGAAGTTCCTGGATAGTTCTAAATGGTGCAGACTTTGGATGTCCACAAAATCGTGAGAGAGTTTTTATGATGTCTGTTCTCGGTGAGAGTAGTGAGAGTGTAAGAGAAAAATTATATTCAGTTGAGAAAATTCCAATGGTTAGTGTAAATACTAATCCTATGAGACCTCATCTTGAAGATAATGTTAGTGAGTCATTTTTTATAAATCCACCATATACAGTGAATACACCTAAGGCGAATAGTGTCTGTAAATTGGTTGCTAGAAGAGATGATATCAAATATGATCAGACTAGAAGGATTTATTCAATTGATGGTGCATCACCATGTTTAACAACTTCTGGATCTCCTCAGATCATGTTAGATGATAAAAGAATCAGAACATTAACAGCACGTGAGGGTTACAGATTTATGGGTGTTCGTGATACTGATATAGATAGGATACTAAATAATACTAATTTATCCGATAGATCACATATTTCGTTGGCAGGTAATTCTATTTGTGTTCCTGTTATGGAAGCAATTTTTAATAAATTCTTTACTGAATATAAAAATGATGGCACAACAGAAACAAATAAAAACACAGATATATCTATTTCACATGAAGTTGAATCTGATGAAGATTTCTGGAACATCTAATTGATAAAAAAATAAAAAAAGTCACCAAATGGTGGCTTTTTTTTATTATATTTGTCTAAAATAAAAGTTATGGCAGACTATAGTAGAGATAAATTGTTTGAACAATTAGATCAGTTGAAAATTTATAAATCAGGTGAAAGTGTAATCACCGAGTTTAGAGGTCGTGTTATAAATAACACTGTTGTCTCTTCTAAGTATGAAATTTTTGATATTGTTAAATATTTCAAAGAAAGAATTGATGAGATTGAAAAGTCTTTCAAAATTGAGAAATACTTTCTTACAATTAAAGGTGGTAAACAAACATTGGACCTTGTATCTGAAGAAGTTGAAATTGCAGGAAAAAAATTTCAAAAAACATTTCATATGCAAAATTCAACGGACAGATCTCGTAGATTAAGTTTCAACACTGGACTTTATAACATTGAAGATAGATATGTTGTTATAAGTGCGGTAAACCAGGTTTCATTACACAAAGCACATATAAAGGGTGTAACCCAGGCAGCAGAAGATGCCAGTAAAGGTATTTCAGGTGAAACTTTTGATGAGCAAATCAATGCATTGAATGATTTAGTTGGTCATAGAGTCGCTTTCTCTAAAATTAGAGGTGTTATATTGGGTGATGATGAGAAAGTGCCACAGATTGCACATAAACGATTCGACAACTTCGTAGCATCTTTGAGGTCTGCAAGTCGCTCAGGTATTACAAAAGAGGATTATACTAAGTATAAAATACCAAGACAAAAATCTGAGTATTTGAAGGAGATAAAATTTGATGAAGACTTCTTTATTGATGGGTTTGATACACTAATGTGTTATTTGAGGGCATTTGGTGGTCAAGAGACACATATTATCAAAAATGAGTCTGAGCGGATTATGAAAATTACACAATGGTCGGTTAGGAATGATATGTTAGCAATACTTGGAATCTAAACAAATAAATCTCTCATAGGTATAAAGTCTTATGAGAGATTATCTTTTAAAGAAACTTGAATGTTTCAATGATCCGGATTTCGTATTTGATCCAGGATTACACCGATATACTTATCACGGTGATGTTTTTCAATCAGTTACTACATTAGTTGGTACGTTCCATAAACCTTTCGAAACAGAAAAAATGTCTAAAAAGAAGGCAGATGAAACTGGGTTTGATCAAGAATGGATAAAAGCAGAGTGGGTTGAGACTAACCGTTATGCCAATGAAGTTGGAACTGCAACACATGAATGGATTGAAAATTATTTTTCTGAAATTTGGCAGCCATTACCTACGAATCCGGATATTATACATCGAATAAATAAATTCAATCGAATATTTGCTAAACAATTACACAAATTAGAACCTTTGGCTTTTGAAGTTAGAGTTTTTTCTAAAAAATGGAAGAAGGCAGGTACAATCGATGCACTTTTTATAAAAGATGGTAAAATTTTCATACTTGATTATAAAACAAATAAAAAGTTCACTGATGATAATCACAAAGATGGTAGGTATCAGAAGTTGTTATGGCCATTTGATTCTTTCTATAAAAATCATCACAATGAGTATTCGATACAGTTATCTATTTATGCAGCGATATTAGAAGAATGGGGATTTGATGTAGCTGGTGCATACTTAGTTTATATAGGACCGGGTGATGAAGAAGCTGAACTTATAAAAGTAAGGGATATGCGTCCTTATATAGAGGAGTATTTTGAAAGTGAGAGTTCTATCAACTAACTATAAAATCTTTTACGATGTGGCTTAGATGGTCTATTTTTATGTTTTGAACATTTTTTTCTAACCATATGTGTTAGTTCCATCATTTCAATGCTTTCTTTTTTACGTTGATTTATTTTATATTTCTTCGAGTTATAATAATCACTGGATGCGCATCCAGTTAGTAACATTAGTATTAGTATTTTTTTCATAATCTTATATATAATTAAATTAAAAGAGGCCTTTCGGCCTCTTTTTTTATTGATTTTTATTAAGATTATCTAAGGTCTTCGACAACAATATTTTCATTTGTATTTGATGTATTATTCACATCTTTAAAATCTGTGTAAAGATTTTTATCTTTAAGAATAGAAAGAATATCGTTAGTGATATCATTTTTTTCAGAAACCCATACAACTTCCATTTTACCCATAACCATATCAACATTTTTACCTTCTGTCCATTCGTTTATGATTGTAGATAATTCATCGTATGTTCTTTTATTTAGTTCATCCTGTTCTTTTCTCATCGTGACTTTATATTCGTTATCAATTGACATAGCCTCGTCTTGAAGTTCATTGAACTTTTTGTTGTTTTCATCTTGCATCTTAGGATCTAAAATTAAACCATTATTTGCGGCATTGATGATTGATTCCATCTCTTTTTTAATAGGTTCGATTCTATCGATGAATGAATTTCTAATGTTAGATAGGTTTAGAATACCTTCTTGGTAGTTTGTGTAGTTCTTTGTTAGAACGTCGAAGTCAACAACTCTGATTTCCATATAATATATTAGTTTTTTTTATTATATGAATTGAATTTGAATTTGTTTATGAGATAAGATAATCAATTGCCATTACATATCGTTCGTAAAGATTCATTTCTTCTGATAATTTACCATCTTCATATGTAAATGTTATTATTTGATTAGTTCCTTTTTTTCTAACTTCGAGATAGGTTTTACTTACACCCAGTGTATTCATTAGAGCTCTATTTCTAGTGTGGTAATTTCTATCGACTAAATCTGATACATTTACCTCAGTTATTGTACCTAATAAGTCTTCCATATTTATTGATAATCGGTAGATAAATTTTTGATATGGATCCCTTTTGAATACTTCAATATAGTATACATTTGATGAATTTTTATCTATTTCTGTCGTGTATATCTGTTCAGTTAGATATCGATTAGGTAACATAGTTCCTAAATCTAATCTCCAATAATTTATTTTACCAGATTTACTTTCATTTATATCACGTATATAGATTGTCCAATTTCCAGAAGATCCAGTTCCGATAATTTCATTGACTTTTGTTACATCTGATAAATATGGAATTTCACCTATACCTAATCTACTATCCATAGAATATGTACCACCGGTTATGTCTTTATCTGCCCTTAGTAATCTAGGAAAATCAGGTATTGTAGTGAATGTTGTTCCTGTTAATTTAGTACCTTTATCTAATTTACCACCCTGTATTTTGGCATTTATAGTTTTACCATTGGGTGATGTTAGATTTATTTGAAGGTCTCCTATGTGTTGATGTTCTATATCTACTGTTAAATCAAGTCTGTTTATTCCAACTATATTTGTAGTATCAATGTAGGTTGAACTTGTAAATGTTGCTAAATCAGATATTTTTCCATTTGGTGTTGATGTGGTCGATGTAATCATTTCATATCTAACACCAGAGTCTATTGTTTGTATGTGTACTTTTTCTCTTGGTAAATCGTATATAGTTGGCCATATTGTTCTGTATATAGAAACACTATTTACGTTTTGATCTAATATTTGTAATTGTATGTCACCATTTGAATATGTTAAGCCTATCTTTGATGATGTTGCTAGTATCTGAAGGTTCTCATCCATTGTTTCGGAAAGTTGATAAGTTAAGTTATCACTATCAATTTTTCTTATTTCACTAGATATTTGATATACACCTTTTTTATCAAACATTGTTTTGATACTTTCTAATAAAGGAATTTGTCTTTCTGATATTATACTATTCCAGGCATAATCTCTAAGAGACCTAATATTATTGAATTTGGTTGTATCTATGTAGTAGTAGGTTTCTAAACAGAATGAGAATTGATCAATCTTTCCTTGATAAATCAAAGTTTGTACATAATCTCTATATTCACTAAATCCTGCATTACCCTGTCTTGCGATTTTTAGTAAACGTTGTCTTATCTTGTTGATTTCCGTTTTATTCTTATTGGCCATCAACTATATATAAAAAAAGATTGGTGTTTATCCGGCGTTAGTAGTTATGATTTTCTGTATTCGATCCGCTTTTTCTTTGTTTGCCGGATTTTTTATAAAATCTGCATAAGAGAGTACGTTTTTCTTAGTATCGTCATCAAGTTCTGCTAATACTTCTTCTGGTTTTTTAGGTTCTTCTTCTGATTTATTACCAGTAAGTTTATCACCTTCTTCCATAGAGATTAGTTGGTCAATTCCCTTTTCGAATGTTTTCTCGTCTTTCCCTTTTATTGTTAGTCCTTTCTCTGTATCGAATGCAGTAACCTCATTCTTACCAACTAAATCCGCAGATGGTGCATTTTTATCAAATCCATCTCTCATATAGTATACTTCTTTACCAACGAGTTCTTCGGGTTTTTCGACACCATAACTTTTAAATACTTCTGTATTACCCTCACCTGTCTCAGCATTTTCTTCAGGTGCTTGACCAATGATTTTACCGTAAGCCATTTTTATATCTTTATCTTCGTAGTTTATCGTAACACTCGTATCGTTGTTTTGGTCATTTATAGCTTTAATCTCACCAACTGCTACTATTTCTGATTGATCACTTAATTTCTTTTTAGGGTCATATAATTTCATATCCTTACCAGGTAGTAAGAATATTACATTTTTATTTTCACTAGAATATATTTTATCAATTGCATCATAGTTCATACCACTGGATTTTAGAGTTCCCAATTCATCGGTTTTCTTAGTTACTTCTGCGGTCATTTTTTTACTATCTTGCTCTAATTTAGTCATCATCGTCTTTGCCTCAGGTACCTGATTAACAAAAGGTTGTAGGTAGGACATCTCGGCATTCATCATCGCAAGTTTAATGTCCTGTTTCTTTATGTCAATTAAAGAATTCAGGTTTGCTAATATTTGTGGATCTTTTTTGTATTTATCGATTATTCTATTGAATTCTGCATTCATTTTAATAACATTTGCGTCAATTATCTGTTTAATGAGTGCTTGTTGTGTTTTAAGTGTACTAACAGAAACTTTTGGATCTACTGCTTGTTGTTCTCCTGCTTCAAGTATTATTTTATTTGAAACACTTTCTTTTTTAGGTGTTGTAATTTGTGGGGTCGTTAAAGCAGCGGCTGCTAATGGGTTTGTATTTACTGCGGTATCACCTTTGGATGCTGCGGCCAGATTCAGAGTTATTTTAGCTTTGTTGCTTATCTCTTTTTGTAATATGGTTAGGTATTTTTGGTAGATATCCTCTATTTCTTTACCACCTTTTATCTTCTTAATCTTTTCGGCACCTTTTTTCCAAAGATTTTTTATACCAGTTGTTAGTTTATCGAGTCCAAGCAACTCTTCGTTTGTTGTTTCTACGTTTTTGAAATTTTCGTAGTTCTTTATAATTTTCCCCATTTTACTTATCTGTTTTGTAATCGCCTCCTCGGCGTTTTCTCTTGCAGTACTGCTTCTGGCTGAAACCCTTAGGGTTCGAGCAGTCTATGTTCTTCCTGTACTTCACCGACCACCTGCGCTTTCCACCGGCACTTGGTGTATTGTACTTCTCGTTGAACTCTTTCCAGTCTAGTATGTTCTGCATATCTTATATATTAATCTTCTCGAGCTTAAAAAGACCTAACATCGTAGGGTCGTTCTCTGGCAGGTCTAATTCTGTCTTTAACATATCGACCAGTGACCATCTTAGCTCGCTGATGTAATATTCGAGGTCGCTGTGCCATATCCCGTCCGGTCCTTTTCCGTAGTCTATGTTGAGACTAATGTGGAAAAGTGGCCTTATGGTTTGTGTATTAAGCAGTTTTTCGTTATGTGTTGATGTGCGTACGGAATCAACCTTTACCGAATCCACGAGTTCTATCTCGTTTACTAGCTCTTTGGTGAAATCTTTTTCCGCGTCCTCTGACTCATCTACCCAATCGAGTAAACTTCTATGTGCCTTCTGGATCCATTTGTCGATTGTTTGTGTTAATGTCCTTTTGTCGTAGATTACCAAAGTTAGTCTCCTATCAATACATTTCCAAAATTGGTTGACCAGTGGTAGTTGCAGGCCGTGCAATATTAAGCAATTTGCCAAGACCGACATATTACAGTCACCAAGCCTCTGTTCGAGTACTTCTATTGCGTCTAATAGCTGTTCATTGTTTGTCTCTTCGTATTCGTGTCATGTAGAATTTGACACCGTCTGTCTCGGCGAATTTGTACTCACCCTCCAGTCCAAGTTCCTCGAAGAATGCCGTGATAGACATGTCGGAGTCATCGAACTCCTCGAATAGTTTTATCCATTTCATAAACTATATATTAGCTTCTTTTTATAAGAAATAAAAAAGCTATGTCAGAATATTTAGAAAAAGTTGCTGAGTTTCACAAAACATTTGGTGCTCCTATATTACCATCACCACAAATACCATCTGAAGAAAGATGTAAATTGAGAGTTAATCTTCTTCAGGAAGAATTGAACGAATTATCGGACGCAATACAAGCTGGTGATATTGTAGAGATTGCTGATGCACTTGCAGATCTTCAATATGTACTTTCCGGTGCTATCTTAGAATTTGGTTTAAAGGATAGATTTGATACATTATTTGATGAAGTACAAAGATCAAATATGAGTAAGGCATGTTCAACGAGACAAGAAGCACTCGAAACACTATTACACTATAAGAAGAAGGATGGTACTGAGGGAACTTTTCAACAGATAGGTGAAAAATATGTTGTGAATAGGAATGGAGATAATAAAGTATTGAAATCTGTAGCTTATTCACCTGCAAATCTAAAACCTATAATTTATGAAGAGTCCGTACACTAAGGCACTATTTGATAAATTAGTGTCATTATATGGTGAAAAAGTAATTGAATTATATAAAGTAGAGGTTGATAAGATAGTCTCTGAATTAGAATCAGGATTTGTAGGACCATATCTTTATAAAATTGAATGGCGTGATGGGAACCCAGTTGAGATAAAACCTATCTTCTGTGATGAATTTCTAAGAACTAGTAAAGACACATGGGTTGCACTTAGGGAAAACAAGTATATATCTTCTCATTCGTTTCATCAGTTTATAGATTGTAGATCTGAAATACATCGTGAAAGACAACTTAATGAATTATTAGATAATGAATAGTTACTATGATATACTTATGCGAGAGGTAACAGAAAGTGTTGCCTATCGTGTTTTTGGTCTTGAACGTTTTGACAATGGACAGCGTGTTCTTTTACACAGTCATCCGAGAATCAATCGAAGGTTCTGTTTTGATCGTAATGGTGTATTATACACACCCAGTGCATATGAGAGGGACAAAAACTTTATCGAGGAGATAGAGTGGAGAGATGAAAGAATAAATATAATACTAAAAAAAGAAAGAATAAAATTATGATGGTAATGCTTATTGACATCGATGGTACTTGTTGTACGGACATAATGAACGAAGATTCACACTTATATCCAACGGCAGAAGTTATTGATGGATCGCTCGAACAGATAAACAAATGGTATGATGAAGGTCACCATATTACGTTTTTTACAGCGAGAGAGGAAAAAGATAGACAGGTTACAATTGATTGGCTTAATAAGAATGGTTTCAAATATCATGGCTTGATAATGGGTAAACCAAGATGTATAAATCCTTCAGATGAGTATGTTTGGATAGACAATAGAAAAGTAAGAGGTGTTACCTATGATAATGTTTGGGGTGACTTAAAGACAGTGACTAAGGACATATTAACTTTCGGAGAATGAAAATATTAGATGGTAAATTAGTCTCTGAGAAAATACTATCAGAGACTAAAGAGAAAATAGATACTATGTGTCATAACAATGCAGTACCGAGACCAAGTCTTGCGATAGTTATTGTTGGTAATAATCCTGCATCGGAGGTATATGTTAAGGCTAAGATGAGAGCGTGTGAAAATGCTGGTATATCTTCTAAACTTATAAGGTTTGAAGATTCAATTGGCAACTTCGAACTTTACAATGAAATTTCTAAACTGAATGCATCACATTTTGATGGTTTTATAGTACAACTTCCATTACCTGAGCATATAGACAAAGATGCAATAATTGGACATATTGATCCTGATAAGGATGTAGATGGGTTTCATCCTCTAAATTTTGGAAGGATGGCTATAGGACAACCATCGATGAGACCTGCTACACCATATGGAATACTTAAGTTACTACAACATTATGAAATAGAAACAAAAGGTAAACATGTAGTTGTAATAGGTAGGTCTAATTTAGTTGGTAAGCCAATATCTATTATGCTTGGTAATGATTTTGGAATAGGTAGATCCACGGTTACTTCATGTGATATAAATACACCATATGAACTTCTAATCAAACAGACTAAGATAGCTGATATTGTAATAGTTGCGGTAGGTAAGAAAGGTCTTCTAACATCGGATATGATAAGACCGGGTGCAGTTGTAATAGATGTTGGTATAAATAGAAACGAAGAAGGTAGGCTAGTTGGTGATGTAGATTTTGATTCGGTTTCTGAAATTGTAGAATGGATAACTCCGGTTCCTGGAGGTGTTGGTCCAATGACTGTTGCAGCATTGATGTTGAATACGTTTGATTCTTGGAGAAGAAGATGTTTTGAGTGATGAACTTTTATAAGTCATTATTTTTTAATCTTATCAATTATACTCTCACCAATTTCACCATAATAAACCTCAGACTCAATAAATAAACGTAGACGCTTACTCATATCATAACCATTCTTCTCACAAAGTTCTTTATATGAGTTAAATAATTCTTCTTCTAACTTAAATTCTATTTTCTTTTTCATTTTCTTTTATTATTTTTCTACCATCTTTTACCATTTATAAATCTCTTTGACTCACGAACACCAGAGTCGTGTAGTATTCTACTAACAATCATAATTGTTAATTTTTCATTCTCACTTATTGTTTTAATATTTAATCCTGAATTAAATAGTTTTATTATTTTATTAATATATTCAATATCGAATTTTTTGGTATTAACTTCACTACTTTTGTTCATATTTATTTCAATATTTTCAGATTTTAGAAGTCTCGACATCCTTTGCTTACTTATTGAGTACTTTTTAACTAATGCATTTCTAGTTAATTTATTATTCAAATAATCATTTATAATTTCACTTTTTAATTCATCTGTTATGGCAACATATTTCTCAGGATCGATACCCTTTGACTTAAGTTGTTGTCTAATTATATCAATTTTTCTTACATTATTAGAAATTGTATCACCACCATCACCACCATTTGATATATTATAACCATTTTTTATAGAATCAAAAAATATAATATATTCTTTTTCTTTTTCATTTATTATATCAATATCATCACTTTCAAATATAATTTCCCATTTTATATTATCAAATCCATATTTATTTATCGCTCTTTTCATTTTAGTAGAAGTAGTTTTTTTATAATTACTATTATAAAAATGAGACATTTTTCTACTTTCGAAATTTTTGCTTTTTCCTATATAAACTTTACCATTAGGAAATTTCGCTTTATAAATAACAATCATTATTTATCATTATTTTTCATTACATATATATTAAACTTTTATTCTCTCTTATTATATAAAAAATAAAAATAATTTTATGCCAAAATTAATATTAAATACAATAGTTAAAGATGAATCACACTGCATTCTAATAATGTTGGAATCTGCTGCTAAAATATCAGACGCAATTGTTATTGCAGATACTGGATCAACTGATGGCACACAGGAACTTATAAGAAAATTCGGAGAAGATAATAATATACCAACATATGTTTTTGAAAGACCATTTGATGACTTTGAAAAAAGTAGAAATTTTGGTATGGAAAATGCAAGAGATGTAGTAAAAGAACTTGGTTGGGATCCAAATGATTGTTGGACATGGTGGTGTGATGCCGACGAGACAATAATTGTTGATCATAAATTCAGTAAGAGTCAGTTCAATAAGGATTTATTTATGATAAATACTTATATAGGGAATATGAAGTATACCAGGAACACGTTTGCTAGAGTTTCTAAACCATTCAGATTCTATGGTCCTGTGCATGAGTTCATTGTTTGTGATGAACAAAATATAACATCTGGATTAGCGGAAAATATACATGTTGATGTTAAAATGACTGGTAAATCATGGCAAGGTGATATATCAAAAAAATATCTTGAACATGCGCACAAATTAGAAGCATATATAGCAGAAAATAGACAGGATCCTAGATGGATATTTTACACAGCACAATCATATCACGATTCTGCTTCAATGAAGGATAACAGGGAGGAGAATGAGGAGAGATTGAGAAGAGCTATGAAATATTACAAAGAGAGAGTTTCTCGTTCAGATGGTTACCCAGAGGAAATTTTTTATTCACAATATAGAATTGGTTCAATAATGAGAATTCTTGAAATGCCATGGAATCTTACACATCAGGAATTATTAAAAGCATATTCAATTGATCCACTTCGTGCAGAATCTATAAAACTAATAATAGATTATTATATGCAAATGAATGAGTGGCATCTTGCTTATGCTTATACTAAATTTGCTATGTCTAATTTTCATGGTAGAAATCCTTATCCAAATAGATTATTATTCGTTGATGAAGCAACATATGTTTGGAAGATAGCGGAGGCACATTCTGCGGCATGTTATTATACGGGAAGAATGGATGAGGCTAAAGCTACTTATATGGAAATACAAAATGCAATGACTAAAAGTCCACATTGTTTTACTGAGGATGACCGAAACAAAATAATGTCAAATGCACAATTTTTTGGTAAATAATTATGGTTAGTATAGTAGCGGCTATTTCTAATAATATGGTCATTGGAAAAGATAATTCACTTCTTTGGACTTTACCGGAGGATTTACGTAGATTCAAAGAACTTACATTAGGACATTCTATTATAATGGGTAGAAAGACGTTTGAATCCATAGGTCGTGTATTACCAGATAGAAGAAATATTGTAGTTAGTAAAAGTGGTTATTCTACACCTGGAATAGAAGTTTTCGAATCTATTGAGGATGCAATAGCATCTTGTGAAGGTGAAGTTTTCATTATAGGAGGTTCTGAAATATATAAACAGACTATATCATTGGTTGATACTATGTATCTAACACATGTTGATGTTTGTATAGACGGTGATTCATTTTTTCCAGAATTTGGAAATGAATGGGTGGAAGTTGATAATGAATTAAGAATAATGGATGATAGAAATCCATATAATATGCGATTTACTAAATACGAGAGATGTATTTTTTGAAACAAAGTATTAAATCTATATATAAATAAATAACTAAAAACATAGTAAGATGGCAACAAAATCAAAACACAGAAAAAATCACAAACAAAAGTTAGCGGCTAGAAAAAATAGGTTAGCAAACGAAAAAGCTCATGCACAAAAAGTTCAAAAAGAATTTATTATGAACCTTATAAAACAAGAGCAAGAAAAGGGTATGTTTGAAAATACACCTAATATAAATGGACCTATTATTGACGGACCATTATTAAATGGACCTATTATTGACGGGCCTACTATCGATGGACCACAGGTTTAGTTAATTTTATAAAATATATGAAGCCCCGTTTATCGGGGCTTTTTTTATAAACTTTATCGTCCACTTTTTATACAAAAACAACAATAAATATAGAATTTTCGTTATGAAGAAAAAGATAAAATCTGCTCTAATCTCGGTTTGGGATAAACAAGGCTTGGAAGATGTAGTTATGAAACTGGATTCATTGGGTGTTAGTATTTACTCAACTGGTGGTACCTATGAATTCATACTAAATATGGGTATACCTGTTACATCAGTAGAAGAAATAACAGGACAACCTGAGATATTGGATGGTAGAGTTAAGACTTTACATCCGAATATATTTGGTGGTATTCTATACAAAAGGTCTTCTAAATCAGACAAAAAACAGATTTCTGAAATGTCCATACCATCTATTGATTTGGTTATAGTGGATCTTTATCCTTTTGAAGAAACCGTTGCAAACTTCGAAAACAATGGTCTTACGGATGATGATGCAATTGAAAAGATAGACATCGGTGGTGTTTCACTTATCAGAGCTGCTGCAAAAAATCATAAAGATGTACTTGTAATTGGACACAAAGATCAGTATGGTCTACTAATGCAGGTTCTTGAAGCTGGTGGTTCAACTGAGTTTGATGAGAGAAGAGAATTTGCCATAGATGCATTTAATATAACATCTAATTATGATGCTGAGATATTTAAATATCTTCTTTCTTCAAATTCAGAAGAGGATAATTTTGTTGATTCTTTTGGTTTACAAAATGTTGCATCGGGTATAACATTGAATGTAAATCAAGATGACAATGGAACAAACGATTTTCTTGTTAGTTGGGAAAAGTTTGGTGTAAGACCAAATAGATTACATATACAGAATACATATTCGACCAAATTATTTAATAATGTGGTGTCGGATTTGATATTAGAAAAAAATGTGTATACTGAAGTTTTACCGGATAGTGAGGAACTAATAATAAATGACAGAATCTTTGCAAAACTTGATGATAGTTGTTACATTTCATATGTAGTTGTGGATAGAAATATGGACAATTCATTCATTGATGGTGTTCTTTTCTTATACGCACCTGGTTTTGAGGGTGTTCAAAATTACATAGAACTTCTAAATGATTGTTTATTGGACTTCGAAGAAGACTCAGACAACAAATTGAATACGGTAACATTATCAGTAAATGGACTTGAAATAGAACCAATAAACTTTCATAATGTTGATCTGGATGTTATAGACTTATATTACCCTAAATCAACATTTACAAAATTAGAAAAAACAATTAGAAGTATAAAGAAGGCAGAAAGAGGTTTGACGATACTTTATGGTGAAAGAGGTACTGGTAAGACAACAATTATCAATCACATAGCATCTAAATTAGACAGGATTGTTATATTTATACCGAATAATATGATAGAACACACTATAAATAATCCAGAGTTTAGAAGGTTTTTGAAGAGGTATGATAAACCAATAATAGTAATCGATGATTGTGAACTTGTATTGAATGAGATTTACAATAAATCTAACATTACGACTACGAATCTTATGCAGATGGTTGAGGGATTTTTAGCATCTACGGTTGATGTGAATGTTATTACTATATTCAATACTGATAGTGAAGATATGATTGATCACAATCTTTTGGATTGTAACAATTTGATAGATGTTATAGAGTTTGAATTTCTTTCAAAGGATGAGGCCACAGATTTATCAAAACAATTGGGTCATAATAAGAAATACAAATCTGATACACGTCTGGTAGACGTTATGAATAAAAGAAAGTCTGACTCACTACTTGGTATTGGATTCTAAAAATTTATATATAGTGTTATGATATCTAATTTAAACGATGAAGATGCATTAGAGATACTAATGACTTCTGATTTTGTTGATAATTACAAACCATCCGAATATAAAGAGATGTTACTTAAGTATAGATATTTTTATCGTATACTTTTCTCCAGGATGGAGCGAATAAGAGATGACAAACAATTTGAAATAGAACGACTAAGTGATGAAGTTGATAGACTAAATGAACTAGTTACAAGTATTGGATTAGAGTCTCGCGAAAAAGATAATATTATCGATTCAATGAAGAACAGGCGTCTTACATTTAAGGAGAGATTTTTCGGAAAAATAATACAAAAAGATGAAGATAAAGGATTTCGACAAGCTTGAAAAAAAGCTTAATGGGCAGAATTTCCATGAAAGTTATGGAAATATAAACAAAGTTATGACTGGATTGTCCTATTTTGGACACATTGCATCTATATTCTTAGCATTCTTTATGTTATCTAAAATACTTTTTGGTGTTATGGATAATTCAATTATGGTATATGTTGTTACAGTTATAGCATTGAGTGCAGTCGAATTACTAAAAAGAGACATATTTCATAAATTTAGTGTTCTTTATTTAAAATTGAGAACATTTGGAAAGGATGTGATGCCACTTTTTTTACTTAGTGTTACCATCATTGGTATCTCATTCTATTCTTCATTAAAGGGTGCTGGTGAATATTCATCTAAAGGTGATAAAATACAGAGTGATTTTGAAAAAGTGAATAAAGAGTTTGAAGATAGTATAACGAAGGTTTATATACCAAAGATAGAGTTGGTGAATAAAGATAAAAATATGAAACAGGAAGCCGTTAGAGTTCTTTACAATCAACAAAGTGAACTTAATGAGTTAGCACTTTCAGGAACTTTAACAAAAGACCAGAAAAAACTTCTAAAATCTTTACCATCGCAAATTAAAGCACTCGAGAATGAAAATAAACCATATGTGGATAGTAAAGAGAAAGAAATTAAGGGACTTGAAGCAGAAAGAGATAAGATTATAAAGGATCATCATTCTAAATCAAAGAGTGATGCTGAAAAAAAGAAAAAAGATAATTCTTCTAACTCTGTTGCATTTATTATATTTTCTACACTAATAGAAATAAGTATATTAGCAGGTGTTTATTTTAATGACTATTATGATGTTCGTTCTTATAGAGAGAAAAGAAATCAATTAGAGAAAGATCCTAATTTCCAAAAATGGAAACTTTACAATCAAATATTAGAAGTTATTTACACTGAAGATACAAAAATGAATCAAAAATTACCATCGAACAAAGGTATAATAGATTTGTGTAAGATGAATGATATAATAGTTTTACCGAAAGATATGACAAACTTTCTAAAAACTATGATTTCATTAGGCATAATAAAGTCATCTGGTAGTACTAAGTATATTTCGAAAACAAGAGAGCAATCATTTGAGTCATTGAGTAAACATTACGGTGTAGAATAATTTATTATGTACAGAGAAGGTACTTATATTTTTGTTGCAAAATCTACGGATAGACCTGAACATTTCAAAAACTTTGAGATTGGTGGTCATTATGAATTCAAATCTATTACAACTGGTATGTATGATTTAGATTCTTTGCCAGATTTAAAATGGAATTCATCTATTGTTATTTTTAGTAATACTAATTATGCAGTTTTCGATTTTGAATTAGATGAATACTTTATAAGTTTAGATAGTTATAGAGAAACAATATTGAATCAATTAGATTTGTAAATCGAAGTTAATGTCTTTGTTCTCATCCATAAACTTCTTAAGTGCATCATAATCTTTTATAGTTTCTTTACTACCATCTTCAAAAACTACTTCGTAGACAAAATAATCATTTAGATTGTTTGACTTAAAAGGTATTGTACTCTCAATCTCAGTACCTTTATTATCTTTTTCGGTATCACCATCTTTTAGTTTATTTGTTTCGTTTGCAGTCTTTTTCTTACAAAGAATTATGTGTGGTGGTGGTATTATTGCTTCTATACCTAATATAGACCATATAAGGTCTATTAGTGCATTTATAAACTTCTCTATAAGACAAAGTATGGAATCTGAGAAAGCAATTGTCATTTTTGGATTTATTCTGTAATCAGATGGTGTATATTCTGGTAGCATTGGCATAAAAGGTAAACTTAAAAAATCTGGAAGTTTTATAATAGGTAAATCCGGTATCGCAAAAGTACCACAATGTGGTTTTATGTTTTTGACAAGTTCTTGTAGACTCTTAGGTAATTTTACATCTATATTCTTTTTATCAATGTTAACTGATAGATTTGTTTTTATACCATCTGTGTTAATTTTATTATTGACCTGACCTGTTATCTTATCAGTGTTTATTTTTGTGTCAATTTTAGGTACTTCTACTTTAGGTACTTCTACTTTTGGAATATTTGTATCAATCTTAGGTATTTTTCCACCTAATTCATCTAATTTCGATTTCAATTTATCACCTAATTTACCACACTTTATATCTATGTTTGGATTAGGTATATTGACAGCAGTTGCCCAGTCCACGGTAATTGATGGGTTAAGTGCAAGACCGAATGTCTTCATAAGGAAATCAGCACTAAAAAAATCCATTATCCATTTGAATGATAAGAACTCTATTATTTTAGCAGGTAGTTCCATTGGATTCATAAGACTTTTGAAGAAATCTAATATCCATTGAATTATACAAGATATTATTCTTATCGGAGTACTTATTATACCAAGTAATAACTTAAGTATTGGTTGTACTTTTGACATAGACTTAAGAAGTTTTTCTTTTATTTCTTTTAGTTTCGCTTTGAGTAGTTCGTTGTCCGGATCTTTATTCAATGCATTCTCGATTTTGTCTTGTGCCAATTGTATATCTTCGGGTAGTGCTTCTTCTGGTTTATCATTGCCTGGTTGATTAGAAGGAACCATAAGTTTGTTTGTTGATCCCGGTTTTACAAGTTCATCAACTTCCTTCAATACATCTGCAGTATCTTCGTTGATGTAGTAATATGTATAATCAACACCATTTATGTACTCACCAGTTGAGTACCATGTTGATTCGATTGTGGTTGTCCCTTGTCCAGTTTTTTTATTTGCGTTTTTATCTTCTTGTTGGTTTACTAAGTCGTTCAGTAAATCTGAATTAGATTTACCAGTGTTATCCTTCTGATCTTTACTACCACAATCTTTGAATTTTGCTTTTTTGATTTTACCTTTTATAAACCTTATTGGTGACTTTGCTTTTGGTAAAGTTATGCTAGGTATACCGACATTTGGTATTTGTATATTAGGTATCTCTACTTTTGGTGGTGTCACATTTACTGAACCGGTGAAGTTACCACTAATCTTACCATCTTTACCTACTGATGCTGATGCAGATCCGGATGCAGATAAATCTGGTGGTGTTACTTTCGGTAAATCCACTGTTGGTATCTTAGGTACATTTATATTTGGAACCTCTGGAATAAGGTTAGACATTTTTAACTCTAATCCAAATTCTATAGAATTACCAAGTATTGAGAAGTCGAACATTGCGGTTCCGTCTAATATAAAATCAAACTTACCGGCATCTATATTAGATATTTCCTCTACATAAACATAGTTACGTAAAGGTGATGTTTTGAAATTCTTACTTATCTGGTTAGCATATTTTGTTAGGTTTCCTTCTTTTACTATTTGTGGTTTCTTAACAACTATGTCTATTGTCTTTTTGAATCGTTCCAGTGAAACATCATTAAACATACTGAATGATTCTTTAATTTTCTCCATTATTATGTCTGTTATGAAACCAGTAGGATCCTTAAACATCTTTATTGTTTTATTAATTGTTGGAAAAAGTTTTGATGCTAATTCAATTAGAAGTTTAAGAAATGGTATAAATGCACCAATTGCATGTGAGAGTCTATACCACCTACTACCACTTGCACCAGGTACTGAGGTATTCTCATCTTCTTTTTTATTTTTGTCAACTAAAACACCTTCTATTATATAGTATGATGCGGTGTCTAAATCAGTTCGTGCAAATCTATTGATTATCTCTACAATTTGTGGTTTCTCTGATGTTCCAGGTCCATATACACCCTTTGAGAATAATTCTGCCTTTGCTAAAAAATCATTACTTATAGCATCTGGATTTATCAATAGACCATTTTCTGAATTTGTATTTTCAACTTTAAGATTATAAAGAGGTATAGTTTTGTCTTCGGTTGTCGCACTATCTAACATAGAATCCGGATCAACCGTATAAGTTCTTGATATACCAAATGGTGGAAGACCTAATACGGTATAAAGTTCATCAAATAATTCCTCACCATTTCTGGTGATTTTTATATTGTAAAAGTTTGTTTGTTCTACCTTACCATTTTCGTAGTTCCAATTTTCTAAAATATATTCAGTTACACCTTTAATATTCTCAACAACTGAACCATTCTTTTTAACTTCAATATCAAACTTACCAACGGTAGTCTTAACTTTGAGTAATTGACCAGGTGTTATTTTATTCGGATTGATTTTGTTAATTTCAGATAAATATGTTTCTGTTGTTTTATACATTTCTGCTATACTGGCAAGAGTTTCACCAATCTTAACTATGTGTGTTATTTCTTTTATAGGACCTTCCTTTATTCGGAAAATTGCTTGATTTTTAACGAATGTTTTTATCTTTGTAGATATTACAGAATCACCTTTAGGACCAGTATATTCTATTTGTGTAGTTGGATCAACCCTAATAACTTTTAGATCATAATCCGCCTCTGGATCTAACCATATCAATCCTGTTCCGTCTAATTCTTCATCCTGTGCTGCTGCTGGTACATATATTTGATATGGTTTAAATGCTTTTTTAAGAGCACCTGGTATGTCTGGAACATATACTGACTTACTTCCTGAACCATATAAGAATACATTTTGTAAATGTGATTGTATGTCGACTTTCGACATAATGTCTTTGTTTATCTCTAATTTATCAATTGTTGATAAATCTTTATTAGTCTTTGTTTTAGCATTTATAAAATCAGAAAAGTAATTTGCATATTCATTGATATCACCTTTGTCAAACTTAACAATATATGGGTCGCCTGGTATAGCATCAATATCTTTATTGATTAAGTTTTTATCACCTTCTTTATATTTCTTAATTTTCCAACCATCACCTGGACTGGTTTTACTTTCTTTTGTTATTCCAATTTTATTAACCCAAAGATATACGGGTTCACCGGTTGCACCTCCGAATGATGGCCATACATAATCTTCTCCTCTAAACATCCATTTTGGAGATTTATATACCCAATCTGCAACATTGAATGGCGTTTCTTGTTCAGATGCAAATATACCATCCGTTGTGACGGTTTTCAACTTCTCTTTTGGATTCATTGGAATTCCATTGTGTCTAAATAGTCCAAGTATTATCTTTTCTGGTTTATATTTATCATATGGATTTATCGGTGGCTCTTCTGTTGGTACAAATGGTTCTTCTTCTGGTATCTCATCATCTGGTAGATACACATAACTATATAAGTAATCCACACCTGGGTCAAAAATACCGGTTGAGTATACTGTACTTTCTACCTTCCATTTTTTCTTCATATCGGTGAGGTCACCTAATTTTGGTTGGTCAGTTTTAGCCGGTTTTGTTGGTCTTTTTTTACGAGTAACATTACCATCTCTGTCTATCTCTACTTCAGTACCACTTTTACCAAGTTTTTCTAAATTATTTAATGCTTGTTTAAATTCTTTACCATTTTGGAATCCTATTGCTTTTGTTCGACCAGAACCACCACCATTGACTATTGGTTTCTCGGATTTAGATGTGAGTGGATTCAATGATAAAACTGGCATTATCCTTGCAATAATATCTTCTATTAGAACTATGTTATTAAGTACCAATTTAACAATTTCGATAAAAGGTTTGTGTGTTTCAAACATAGAGAGAAGTATTGATTTCTCTAATGCCTTTATACCACAATCTTTAAATATATCTGGAACTGTTATTTCATCTAATGGTATTTTAACCTTCGGTATCTTTAAAGGTATATCCTTAATATCCGGAAAGGTCATTTGTGGTTTGGTTGATATGTCTGGTGGGGTTACACTGACTTTAGGTGCATTAGCATTCACGGAACCGCCAGTTGAACCACTTACAGAACCACCTGTATTACCACCAGTTGATTTACCGTCACCTGAACCAATATTTGTGGACTTACCACCTATGGATAAATTTGCATTTACATCTTTACCAACAGATAAACCTGCTTTTGCAACATCTGCTTTTGGTGTGTTCACATTAACAGAAAGATCTACTTTTGTTTTTGCTAATTCGGCTCTTATCTGCTCTGCATCTTTTTTGAGTTTACGTATCTCTTTTTTATATTGTTCTAAGTTTGGTAATTCCATACCTAATGCTTCTACATAAGATTCTAAAAAACCAGCATCAGTGACAATCATATCTTGGTTTATAACAGAGTGTATCATACCCCTTATGAGTGTATCTGCTATTCCTATATTACCATTGACAAATGACTTAAGATAATCTATATTAGGTATAAGAAGTAATGCAGGTGAAGTCCCACCAACAGATTTTGAAATATCACTAGGTATACCAGGTATAGCAAGGGAAACATGAGAAGGACCTTGTAGTAGGCTTTCTCGATACAATGGCCAGAACATTCCTTTTGTTTTTCTGGTATATATAAGTGATGTAGTTCTACACTATCAATTAAGTAGTTTTTTTAGTCTCCAATCACGTATAAAAATTTTGAAGTCCTCAAAGTCGTTGGAACCCGAAAGTATCTCAATCTTCTCGTTCAACTCGTTTATGAGTTCAATAAGTTCATTACCTCTCTCTTTTATACGTCCATCGTATACACATTCTATCTTTGTCTCACCCTCCCTTCTTGGAACAATCCAAGTTACCACGTTGTCGAAACTCCAGACCTCGTTCAGTCTACGTGTCATTTCATCCACCTGTTGGTGTGTCATACCATTCACATTTAGGTAGTACACGAAAATTGGGTTGTCCAGGTCTATCTCTTTCTTTAACATTCTATATGTTTTCTTTTATCTTTTCCATCACCATATCTGGTGTTATTGTTTTAGTACACTCAAATTGTCTTTTGGTTCCTTTATGTTCAGGACACCAGAGCCAGTCACCTGTATTGAAAGTGTTTAGATGTGGTTTATTGAAACAACCATTACATACATTTCTATTTGATACTGTTGTACAATTCTTAGTAAACTCATTTCCATCTTCTGTTGTTCCGGTAATCATAACAACTTTTTTATTAAGACCATATGCTAACCAAGAAAGACCGCTACTGACACCAATGAATAATTCACAATGTTCTATCCACCTTATGACTTCATTAAAATCCATTCCTACTTTTATGAGTGAGTTTTTAGGTAAACTATTCCAGTGTCCCTCAATACCAAAGACCTCATATAAATCAACGGCTACTGGAACTAAACCATTTTCCGATAACATATCACACAACTTCTCCCAACCCCCTGGATAATTCCAATACTTACATTGTGCAGAAGTTTGTACACCGATTACTACATACTTCTCATTCAATGGTCGAACTCTATTAGAACGTCTAATCTTTGCAGGTATTTCTTCATAATCAAAAGAAAACTGATCACTATATCCCATTTGTAATGGTCGATCAAATATGTATTCAAAATGGTATTTGTGTGTGTATTCACCACTTATCTTAGACTCGTCTATTATATTTATATTCGGATATTGTAAACTATCAAATATACCTGACCACTTAACACAAACATCAACATACACACCTTTATTTTCTGCCCACTTCTGTGCATATGGTATGAATCCAATTGTGTCGCCTAATGCTTTTGATTCCAACATAAATAGATACTTATCGACTTGACGTGGATGTCTTTTGAAGTAGTCCTCAATTTGTGTAGAATTTAGTGTTATGTAAAAACATTCATCATCGGCATATGGATCATAATTGATACCATCTACTCTAACATCTGTTGTTGTTATTTTTGTGTTTGTTTCAATAATGAACATATCTAAAATATCCTTATTGATATCACCACGAAGAAGAACTTTTTTATCTGATAAATTAAGTTTCTCACTATGTATAGTTACGGTACCAAAATTAACAGATACTTCCCAATCGATGAAACGGTCGTATGGTGTGTATATATATGACCATTGACCAGGATTCTTACCAATTTTACTATCAAAAAGTATTTTATTTGTTCGTCTATCTTTGAATATGACATGTAGACCTTCTGAGAATAAAGATGTTTTAACGAAGGCTCTTCCGGATTTGAAATCAATACTTATACCACTCTTTTCTTCTTTTTCGCGGTATAATCTTTTTGTGTTTTTGTATTGCCATTCGAGTTGTTCCTTCTCACTTATATCATATGCTTTTTTGTAGTGTTGTAGCATTTTAGTTACCACAATATCCCAGGAAAGTGAATCTCTGTTTTGTCTGGCTTTCTCTACCAGAGAATCATATCTATCAATACAAATATTTATTCCTTCAATAAGACTATCAATATTATTTTGACATCTAACTAAACCTGGTATGTCTACAAATGAAGTTCCAACTACAGGTATTCCTGATACCAATGATTCTGTTACGGTAAGATTTGGATGACCTGCTTCAATACTACTCGGGTTTATGAATATGTCGTGTAATTTGAATTGTTCTGCAGCATCATTATGATTTAGGTCATAAAGTATTTGTACATAATTAGGTAATGATTCACCAATGTGATGTTCAAAGAATTGTCTATTTGTTCCTGGACACATTATGGTGAGTTGCATACCTAAACGAGTGGCCGCTTCTATTCCTAATAAGAAACCTTTTCGGTCTATCAGTGGATCGCCACCGAGGCCGTTGTTTGCCATCATCAATAGTCGATGATTATTATTAGGTTTTCTATCTATGAATTGATAATTTTCTATATTTGCACCATGTTGTAGGTATACTATATTTGACATACTATCAAAGTATTCAATTAGGTGTGGTGAATGTACGAATGTCAATTTAGAATTTTTTATCGCTTCATAGTTTTCTTTATAACATTCAGAATCTTTACCGAAGTGTTCTGTATGGTGATCGTGTAATGAGAATGTGTATTCAATACCTCTTTTGTGTAGAATATTGGCAAGATTTGCCATGTGAACATGTACTATATTATCGTTATTGATAACATCATCCGTATAAAGAATATCAACATCATATCCAGTTTTCTCTAACTGTGTTTTGTATTCCCATATTATTTTCTCAACAGCTCCCCAACCATTTGATGGTATTGGTATTATACCGGGTGTAATCTGTATTATCTTACCCAATTTGGTCATTTTGTAATTTATTTTGTAATCTTTTTGAGAATATCTCTCTACATTTATTATTTTGTTGATTGATTTGTTCATCAGATAAACCTGTTATAAGTCCATCACCTAATAATCTATATGCACCACCTATCCAATCATCACATTTAATCTTACCATAAAGTGATATTTCAAAATTCATTGCCCAGTCATGAAATTCAATTTCGTCCATCCATTCACTTGCAACACCTGGTATATTTCTAAACATTCTTATAAATCCAACATAATTTGAATTTAATAAGTCTTGACTAGTTATATCTGACATCAATGGTACTAAATGTAATTGTGTATTACCATCTTTATCAGAGTATGTATAACCGGTCGAGTGCATCACATAATCTGGATTTGAATCGAGAAAATCTACTTGTTTTTGTAATTTATATGGATCGATGTAAAAGTCATCACCATCAATATAAGTTATGTATTGTCCACTGGACATTTCTACTAATTTTCTGGTATTTTTTGCAAGACCTAAATTTTTACCATTTACATAATAACTAATTCTACCTTTATACTCATTTAGTATAAGTGCAGAATTATCACTGGATAAATCATCACCAACAATAACTTCGAATTCAAAATTCGTAATTTGTGAAAGAACACTATCAATACATTGTCTTATATAGTTTTCAAAATTGTAACATGGTATTATAACACTAACTTTCATTTAGAAGATATTTTTTTATTAAGAGAGAATTGTAATTGGGTTTGTTTGTTTTATTAAAAACTTCACAAATTGATTTGAATTGTGTATTATCAACTGGTGAATTTCCAGAACATTTAGTTCTAATTAGATTTGATTTAGAATCGGAAATAATAAGCATCTCTTTTACTATATCAGTTACAAGTGTTTGATTATCCAAAGAAACATCTATCTTTTTATTACTAACATTGTATATGATATTTTTTATTAATGGTAATAAATCATCTACATCAATAAGTGAACGATATGTATTTTCGTAAGTATTTATTGGAAGGTTTTTTTTCAATCTATTTGATATGTAATTGAAAAAGTTATTATTATTACCACCATGACCTACAACTGTTGGTAGACGAAGTATTAACCAATCTTCGAAATTATTTTCAACCAAAGATTCCATATCTATTTTGTGTTGAATATATTCGTTAATTAACGAACCATCGGATATTGAATAAGTGCTGAAATATATAATCTTTTTCCCCCTATCCTGTGATAATAGTAAATTTCTTTCTCTATCGAACTCTGATATTTCTATACATTTAGAATCAGAGACACCTGACGCGAAAATAATAATATTATTTTCCTCTCTGAAAATAGAGAAAGATTTTGCAATAAGTCCATTACCAACAAGCATTAGATTTTGATTATTTTAAGCAATTTTCTTTTTTGCAAATATTGTACCTCTTTCTTCCCATTCACTTGCTGTATTTTTACAATCATCTTGATATATTTTGTAATCAAATTTACCATCAAGTCTTTTTGTTATAGAGTCTCTAAGTCTACCACCAAAGTTATCGTGGAATTCAAGTATTATATTATTCAGTTTTCCTAATGTATCATCAGACATTCCATCAAATATCGCATATTCAGATCCTTCTACATCTATTTTGATTAGACCTACCTCTTCTAAATCAAACTCACTTATAAGATCATCAATACTGATTGCTGGAACAATAACCGTCTCTGATAAACCATCTGTGTGATCCTGAAAAACTGAACCAACTAGTGAATTGTTAGGATCTGTGTGTATTTTTATTTCACCAGTTTTATCGTATACTGCCTTCTTAACAAGTCTTACGTTTTCTCTACCTGAATGAATATCTTCGAATATATCAATTGCTTTATCATTTATCTCTACTGAAATAACTTTATTAGCACCCTTACGAATAGCAAGTTCTGTGAAAAGTCCAATGTTTGCACCGATGTCTAATACTGTTCCTATTTCACCCGGTAGTTGTTGCAATGGGTGTTGTGTAGTAGCACCTAAAAGGAAATTGTCATAAATTTTATCAGTGAAGAATTGTTCGTAATTGACGAATATTGGTTCAAAGGATTCAACTCTAAACTTTTCTTTTAAAATTGCAGCAGGTTTTATTCTAGTTGTCTGAGTGTATTTTCTTTCACCATCGATGTAAAAGTCATATAAGAAGCCACCAAAATTAGGATTATCCTGGAAATTGTAATATGGTTTTGGTATAGGAACACACCACACTGTAGAACCAGATTCAAATTTAGCATCAAAAGAATAAATTGGTACTTCTGTATCGATGTCTCTTATACAAACCATACAATCGATAGTCGGTTGTTCTAAATATTTGAAGTCTATCTGGTTGTTTTCAGATGAAAATGATATTTCAAAAAGTCTTCTTCTGAAAAATTCGTCTGTTAGTTTTTCTGTCATAGTAGTTTCTTTTTTTTCTAATTTTAAAAAATCTATTAACTCTATCGAGTTTTTATGTAAATCATCAGACATAAATCTTACTGATGATGACTCTGAATACATTCCCATATAGAAGTCTCGGTCTCGTAAGAAAAGTGGTATACCCCATGCAATTGACTCTCTTATAACCAAAGGATTGGTTTCTCTGTCACCATATTCACCGCGTGAAGGAAATATAACACAATCCATACAAGAATAAAAAGTGTCGACGTCTGATCTCTCACCCCATATTCTACAATTTGCAGGTAAATTTTCGAGTAAAGGTTTCCAATAATCACTATAATTTTCTGTCTGATTACCTACAAAATGGAAATCCACTTCCGGTAACAATCTAGCGAGTTCTATTGTTTCTGATTGGTTTTTTCTACGTGAGAAAAGACCAACTTGAAGTACGTGTTTGCGTGATGGATCCAAACCTAGTGAAATAAGTCCGTTACGGTTTCTTTCACCTGCTGGTATCTCATGTTCCAATATTTCAATAGGTATTCCGAGTGGCATAAAGTTCTTTACTTGCCAAGGACTAACAACCAACATTTTATCAGGTATGAACCTTTTCTCGGTGTGATCTATCGAAGAATCGTGTAGTGTATCGAATATTAGGTATTCTCTGTTGAGTGAGTATATTTGATTGAGAAGTTCTTCTTTAAAGTGATAGTCAGATAACTCCTCGAAGTGGACTACATCAGGTTTTATTTCGTTTATCAATTTTAGTAACTTTCCGTGGTTATCACCAAGAGTTACTAACCTATCACCTATAAGGTTTTCTATTTTATCCCTTATACTTTTGTATGCTGGCTCAAAAGTTTTTTCTACTACCCAGACATTATGTTCTTTATAGAGTAATTCTACTTTACCCCTTAGATACTCAGGCATACCTCCGGTTGATAAATGTGGAGTTACGTAGATAATTGTCATTTACTATAATGATTTTTTGTTCTTTTTATAGTAATAACGAGGTTATATGTTTTACACTTTAATGTGGTAATATATAGTTTATGAGAATAAAAAGATTTGAAGAATTCATAACAGAGTCACTACCTACACAAAAATCAGTGGATCAGTTAAAACGAGTTATGAAACTATCAGCTAAAACTGATATTGGTAATAGAATTTCAGATATGAACAAACAAGGTGCAAACATACACTACATACAAAATCCTATTGAGACTGGTATAGAATCAAAAGAAGAGTATGATAAACATAATAAAAAGTTTGTATCTTCTTGGAACCTAAAAGGTATGCTTGGACCATTCAAAGGTGAGGATAATAAACAGAACAAATAGTTCTATTCAACAAAATGCACATCTGTAATTGTTATCCATATTTTTAAACCACCCTTCACCCAACTGCTTTCTATTTCTTCGGTGGTTGAACCAGGACCGATAGGTGATATAAAGTTACCAGATTGCCACATTCCTTCTTTCACTCCTAAAATTTCACCGAAGTTATTTGTAAATGTGGCCTTCCATTTTAGTCCGTCAACTTTTTTATTTGAATTATTTTTGAATTTGACATAATAACCTATACTTCTTCCAAAAACTGTTTGAGTTCCGGTTGATACTGCAACAACACCCGATTTCCCTTTGTGTTTGAAGTTTTGTGCATTTGATAATAATGGTAATATCAAAAATAATAAACTAAATAATATCTTCTTCATCTTCGTAATTTTTATTTGTTTTTACAAATATAGTAAAAAATATTTTAGATTCCAAGATCATTTATCTTTTTGTCACGTCTGGTCTCTTTGTCTAGGAAACCGTCCCAATTCATCACCTTTGCAATCAGTTCGTTCTGCTTCTCACGATTGTCCTTTTCTTTGAGAATGCTGCTGTATTCACGGTCAAGTAGATCCTTTATCTGTCCGGGAACGTCTGAGCTTCCAAGCGAGACTTCACCAATCTCTTGGCAAAGGAAGAAGCCTTGTTTGTAGATGAATATCTTGTTGGCTGATCTGAATATGTAGAGGTCGAACCAACCGAGTTTTGAATGGTATGTCTTTTTTCTTTCCGGTATGAACATGAACCAGAACATTGGAAATATCTTCCCAGGTTTGTTGCCCTCGTCAATCATCTTCTCGACCAGGAAGAATAGTCCTGCCTGTATGGCGAGTACAATCGCAATAATTGCCACTACGACGATTGTTCCTAAAATGCCCGAAAAATTCGTTTTGAGTGATATTATTGTAGGTAGAGTTCCGTTCGCAAGTATGCCGAGAACCACGTAGATTGTCTTCTTAATTGTCTCCATCTTCTAATATGTTGTCTATTCTTTTGCTTCTCCATTGCTCGAGATCTTCGAAGTTCGCGGCGGTGACCTCAAGTTTGCCTATCGTCGGATGCCATACGACTAGGAACTTAGTAACTGCGTCCACCTCGGACCAGGGTGTGCCATCTATGTCGTGTATATACACCTCAAACACGTCGCCTTTCCTGTACGCCTGTTTGGATCCGTCTGACCAGTACCTACCGGTGACCGGAGCGTCATTGATTGCGATTACTTTCATAATACAAAAATAATAAACTAAATAATATCTTTATAACCTTAGTTGTTTTTAATAAAAAAAAGACACCAAAAAAGGTGTCTTTAATTTTACTTAAAGTCTAATTTTCTTTTAAAGTTGAGTTACATTGAATCCGTATAGAGACCATCCTTTGTTTATAAGGTTTGTCAATGCAGTGTCACTTGCATGAGTTCTCAAAAGGTCATTTGTATTGTATTTAGTTCTAGTAAGTGAGCCATTTACAACACCACTTGCGTCTAATCCTGTCAATAATGAATCGACTTCTGTAGGAGTTACTGAAGTTAGTCTATAAATATCTACGTCTTTAGCACTATAAGGTAGATTAAACGAAGTTATATCTAATTGTTTCAATTCTATAGTAAAAAGCTCTCCAAATGAAGCTAAGTCAATGTATGGCCAATTTATATTCACTAAGTAAAGTCTTTCAAGTGAGTTCCATAGGTTAGTGTTGTTATGGAATGTTGATATTGTTGTATTGAATATTGATGGAGTTATATCAATTTGTGGCATATCCTTCAGACTTAAATCTGTTAGTGATGTTAGATTTAAAAGATTGACAGCCGATACACCAACATTTTCAAGAAACAATCGTTTTAGGTTGTTTGGTAATTGCATAATACTTGAAGAATAATTAGGTGAATCCAATATAAGAATTGTATCCAAATAAGGAAGTTGTAAATCTGCACTAACTAATGCGGTATTATTTCTCAAATCGATATTGTCTAAGTTTTCACAACCAGTACTATTTATAGTAGTCAAATTTGTACAATTGCTTAATTGTAACATTGTTAAACCATCGTGACCACCTAAGTCTAAAGATGTAATAGGTAAGTTTGTGATATCCAGTAATTTAGTTACATAATGTGGAGAGTTCCATTCTGACCTGTTGCTTGTTATAGTTCCATCTAATTTTATGAAAGATGGTTGTTGCCAATTAGGTATATTAGTCAATGACATTGCACCTGTGAACGATTGTAGGTTCTCAAGTGTTATATGCTCAATATTAGTTAATAATGAGAAATTTAAATCAGAAGTTGTAATTACTGTATTGTTTTTTATTGTAAGGTATCTCAATTGAGTTACCTTATCTAGTGAGAATTCTAAGTATTTGTTGTTAGTTAGTTCTATACTAGATATATATCCTGGCATCCCAGTATTGACGTTTCCATTAACGTCACAACTCCATATTTTTATCAATTTTGGTCCATATGAATTCATAGTTCCATCAGGAACCGACGTATTTGTCTTTTGGAAGGTTGTCCAGGCTGGTAGTATTTCTGAAGTTCCGTCCCAATATAATATACGATAATATCCTGTTGATGTTCCGATTCTACCATCTATTATATCACCAGTTAAAAGTTGTGCTTTCAGGATAAATGCATTCGGTGGTGCAACCAATTGTTCTTCAACAACTCTACGTAGTGTACATGATTTACCACCTACTTGTATCGCAAAACTTGCAGTTCCTGATGTTGATGGAGTTCCTGATATTGTATATGTTAATGTACCACCACCTAGTAAAAAGAAACCTGATAATAGTTTTGCATTAAGACCAGTAACACCAGTTGAATTTACCGTTTGTGCTGGGTATGAACCTCCATTACCACCAGCATATGAAACCGATGATGATGCACTTACCGGTTTGAGTGCTACTAATGTACCGTAGTTGGTAAAAGATCCACAATTTAGAGATTGTATAGTTCCGTCCCAATCATCTACGGTAGATGTTCTGGGCCAAATATTTGGATTTTTATATGGTTTGATACCTGCTATGAGATTTCCCCACATATTGTACCATTTACTTCTGTCGATAGGCATATTATTTTGTTTTTTTTATATTATATATATAAAATTTTATAATAAACTTATTACTTACAGTAACTATAAACGATATGTTTAGTTTCGAAATATTTGAATTAGATAAAGACAAAGCAAACCATTTTGTATATGGATCTTTAATTACATTATGTTGTCTAGTAATAACTGGTTCTATAATAATGTCAGTATCATTTTGTTTACTTATTGCATTATTGAAAGAAATTTGGGACCTTTTCTATGGTTCTGGTTTTGACTGGCTTGATATATTCTGGACTTTAATTGGTTCATTTGTAGTTATATCACCGTTTTTCATTTAATAAAAACTAAACTTTTAGTTACAAAAATCATATAAAATATATCGGGTAATGGTGCCTGAATAAACTAAAATAAAAAGCAAAAATGGCAGAAATGGATGATTTGTTTAACGGTGGATTAGACAGCAAATTGGATTTTTTGAACGATCAAAAACCAGTAACGACTAACAACGACGGTATTTACCGAGTTGATTTGTCAAAAGTGAAAGATAAGAAAAAAGGATGGAGATCTGTTGTGAGATTCTTACCTAACCTTTCAAAAGAGGGTAAAGTAGGTCAATCTGCAATTGAGAAAATTACACATTATGTAAACATCAAAAATGCAAAAGAATTAAGTGGATGGTTTGATTCTCCTAAAAACTTTGGTGAAAAATGTCCTCTTACAGATTTGTATTATACAATGCAAAATTCTAAAAATGCACTTTTGATTGAAAAATCAAAACAATTGAACTTCTCACGTAAATACTATTCTTATGTATTAGTATTAGAAGACGAACAACAACCAGAATTAGTTGGTAAAATTATGATTTTCCAATATGGTAAAACTATCAAAGATAAAATCTCTAACGAGAAGTCTGGTGAAATCTCTGGTGTTCCCTGTAATGTATTCGACTTAGCAGAAGGTAAAGATTTCGTTCTTGTTGTGAAAGAGATTCAAACTGGTGACGAGACATACCCTGACTACAAAATCAGTATGTTCAAACCAGAGACTACTTCTCTTCCAATTTACTTCAAAGAGAAAGGAGTTTTCAAAAATGTTCCAACTATCAAAGGTGATGATAACAAGACAAGAGTTAGTCCAGATGCACAAGGTAAAGTAAAAGAATTTTTACTTGATAGAGAACACGACCTGGAGGATTATGCACCTAAAAGATTGAATGAAGAGCAACAAGCCAAAATTACTGAAATTACTAATTTCTTAACTGGTAAAGCCTCTACATCTTTCAATACGGCAAAGGCTGAATCTAAACCATCATCTGATGATTTCGACTTTGATGAAAATTTCTCTTCTGGTTCTAAGGCTTCGGTAGTGACTACGACCGAAGAAGATGACTTCTTTAGTGATTTATAATATCTGAAAAATAGATAAAAAACTCCAATGAAAATTGGAGTTTTTTTGTTAACTCGAAATTATTTTTGAGCCTGTAATTTTTATTCAAATACATAAAAGGGAGTTACGGTTTTTTAATATATAATATATGTTAATAAGTAAAACAGTTAAAGTTAAAAGTTCAAAATATTATAAAGATCTTGGTTATAATATTGATGATAGATATATTGATATTAATATAGATGACCTTGTTAAAGGTTCGCGTTCAATAGTTGAGGTATCTTGTGATTATTGTAATAATATTAAAGAAATTACATATAAGGAATATAATAAGAATATATCAAAAGGAGGTAAATATTCTTGTTCTATAAAATGTGGTTCATTAAAGGCAAAGGAATCTAATTTGGAAAAATATGGAGTAGATTCGGTATTTAAGTTGGATTCTGTAAAGGAAAAAATAAAAGAAAGTATATTAGAAAAATACGGTGTTGATCATATATCAAAATCAAAAGAAATTAGTGTTAAAAAAAGTGTTAAGATGAAGGAACAATCATCCGAAGTTTCAAAGAGGATTAAAAAATATATGAGTAATCTAAGTGAAGTTGAAAAGGATGATATTAATAAAAAGAGGTTTGATACTAATTTATCTAAATATGGTAAAGGTTATATAACCCAAGTAAATCATATAAAGGATAAGATAAAGGATACTGTTACAAATAAATGGGGTGGTTATACTTTCAATTCTGATGAATTGATGAATAAGGTTAAGAAAACTAATATCGAAAGGTATGGATTTGAAAATCCGTCAAAAAATGATGATATTAGGAATAAGACTTATTCAACTAATATTGAGAGATATGGATTTAAATCTCCATCTATGAGTGATAGTGTTAAAAATAAGACAAAGGATACTTTTTTAGGGAAATATAATGTTGTGAATATTATGTATTCTGAAGAATTTCGTAAAAAATTCAATATATCAAATGAATTAAATTATATCAAGTATTTGGGTAATAGAAATTATGAATTCATTTGTTCTGATTGTGGAGGTAATTATGATATAGATTATGATAATTATTATAAAAGAAAATTGAGAAATGTTAGTACGTGCACAGTATGTTATCCAATTTTGGAAAATTCATCTATAAAAGAAATTGAATTAAGGAATTATATAAGTTCTATTTATGCGGGTGAGATTATAAGTTCGTATAGAGATGGATTAGAAATTGATATTTATTTACCTGAATTAAAAATAGGATTTGAGTTCAATGGACTTTACTGGCACAATGATGAAAAATTAGATAGTAATTATCATTTAAATAAACTAAATCATTTCAAAGAAAGAGTAATTAGAATTATAAATGTATGGGAGGATGATTGGGATTTCAAAAAAGATATTGTTAAAAGTCAAATAGATAATTTATTATTAAAGTCAAAATATAAAATTTATGCAAGAAAGTGTGTTATTAAACATATAGATGATTCTAAATTGGTTAGAAATTTTTTGGATAATAATCATATACAGGGTTATATTAGGTCTTCTATAAAAATTGGTCTTTTCTATGATGGTGAATTGGTTTCTATAATGACATTTGATAATTCGGAAGGACGAAAAAAAATGAATAATAATGAGTTTAATCTAAGTAGATTCTGTAGTAAATTGGGTTATAGTGTTATCGGTGCAGCATCTAAATTATTGAGTTATTTTATTAATTATTATTTACCTAAAAGAATAATATCTTTTGCAGATTTGGATTGGAGTACGGGTGATCTTTATTCTAAATTAGAATTTAAACTAATTAAACAATTGAGACCAGACTTTAAATATATTATTGATAATAGAAGAGTTAATAAACAACGATTCACTAAAAATAAGTTGATTAAGTTAGGTTATGATGTTAATCAAACAGGAAGTAAAATTATTGAGAGTATGGGAATTGATAAGATTTATAGTTGTGGTCAACTAAAATTTGAACTTTTATTGGATAAAAAAATATAAGAATAAAATGCAGTGTTAGCATATGTAATGCGCTATACTTCCAGTATAGAGATCTTGTTCAAATCAAGACACTTGCTCTAAAAATAATACATAATATGAATTTGGCCAACAAATCTTTCAGGGATAACAGAACTGGTGAGGTTGTAAGAGTAATAGACTCTTTCGAGAACATCGCAGTACTTGAAAATAAAACTAAAGTTGATACAAGAAGGCTTTTGGATTCTAACTACTATACAGAATATATTGATCCAAACCAGTTTATAAATTCAACTACAACTTCAGCATACAATAGTATATTCGAAACGATAAAGTCAATACCAAATGATAAAATTCCGATGGATGAAGGACAACCGGTCGTTGTTAATCCTATGAGGAATGATTATATGCCTGAGGATAATAGTCCGGCGGTGGTTATTTCATCACCAGATGATGAAAGAGCGGAACTTGCTAAAAAATATGGTGTTTTAGATAACCAGGATGCAATAAATCGTCAAAATGAAGCATTCTCTCGACTTCTAGGTGAAGAGGAAGAAGTTCAGAAATTGGATATTGTAAGAGATAATAGTGGTCAGGTTGTTTCTAGTGGATTTGTTGAAACTACTGAAAGAATAGTAGAAAAGGTTCAAGAAAAAGATCCTTATGAGATGTTTAGAGGTATAAAAAGAAATGTTGAGTTCAAATTAGATTTACCATTAACGAATAATATTCCAAAGTTACAATTCATAGAGATGATGGAAGAATCCTATGATAAAAGTATAATTGAGTTTTTAGCACATGATATAACAGAGGAAATACTAAGTAATCCTAAATCACTTAGGGATAGTATTGAGGCAAAAATAAGAGATATGGTTTATGGAGTTTCAAAAACAGTAAAAAAGACTACTACAAAAAGACAACCAAAACCAAATACAGCGGTTGGTGAAAAACCTGGATATAAAAAACCAACTCCTAAAAAGAAGACAGAAATTAAAGAGGATTTGTCTACAAAACCTATTTCTAAAAGAAGTAGAAAAAAAGAAATTGAAGAACAATGATTGATGAGTCTTACTTAGATGCAGCGGTTCGTATAAGAAGAACATTTATGAAACTTAATGTAGAGTTGACTGAATATGAGAATTATGCAAAATCTATTGAGAAAATAATAGAACGTGCTTTAGCAGACTTAGAGGATATAAATAACTCAATTTCAAATGATAAAAAATTAAAAAATGTGTCACAGGAAGAGATGTTGAGAAAAGTTCTCGACATACTTGCTAGATTAGAGGATGATTCTAAATCACTCGAATCAAAGGTAAATCCTATAAATGATAGTATAGAGAAGTTGAGAAAAGAAGAAGTTCAACTTTATAATAATATAAAATTCAAATATCCAAATATAAAAGATTCGGAATTGATTGAAATGGTTAATAAAAAATTAGAGAAAGAAGGTCTATTATAAGAGACCTTCTTTTTTTATATATAACCAAAAAATCTATTTCCGAATGGCCAAGATTTCCAAGTATATAAAACTCGACAAAGATGTGTTGATGGAATATATCTATGACGACGGAAACGTAATAAATGATAGATATAAACTTCTAACTGATAGTAGAAACTTAAAAATATCTTATGTTGCAGCAGATACAAGCCCAACTAGGAATACAATAGCTAATCAACTTTTCAATGTGGATTTGGTTGAGAGTAGATACGGAAAAGTAGATCCTACATATTATTCTTATCTAATGTTGAGTGATTATTCATCAACACCACTTAGACATGATACATTGAGGTTTCATATACCAGTTAATTGGACTTTTGGAGAACATCTTGGTTTCTATGTGAAGGTTTATACTTTTGAATCAACAAACTCAAAATCATATAATTTATCTAACTTTTACTTTGATATGACAGATGTTTCACATCAGTCAAATATGGATTTTAACACACCACCACTTCTTTTTCAACAAAAACTGTGGGGTAAAAGTGTGTCAGTTGAGATACCGGCAGTTAGTCAGATTGCAGCACAAATTACTAACGAGGTTCCAAAACCAAATAGTATAAATGCAAATCTAACAGGGTCAGTAGGACTAAGTACGAGTGCACCTATTATGGTGGATTTCTTCTTTATAGATTCGATAAAAACCGTAAATGGTGTAAAAACTTTTATTTTAGGACAAAAGTTGACAACAAGTATTCCACAAAGTCCGGAATTTGAGTCACTCGGTATAAAAATAGAACACTCAAAAAATGGTGACTTTTTTGAAGTATATGGAACATATAACGGAAACATAACCGAGTTTAATAAATTCATACAGGATTCAGTCAGTATGAATAAAAAGTATTATGTAGAATATAATATAACAACATATGAACAAAACTTACGTGGAAAAACATTAACCGTTACAGTAACAGATACATTCAATGAAACTATTGATTATAGACCTATAATCAAAAGATCAACTACAACCGCAATAATCGATGTAGAGATGAAATTGATTGATCAGGTTGATGAATCATACATAATCAGACGTGCATCTTATGGTATGTTACAGGATGAAGTCTCAAAATATGGTAGTAATATAAGTAAGATAAATTTAGAAAATGCCATAAAGCCAAAAATTTACAATATAAAAAACAATATAGATCCTTCTTTATTAGGAAAAACAAATTCATTAGGTATACCATTAGGTACCAGAGGAAGAACTGGTCGTGGTTCAAATATAGGAATTGCTAAGAAAAAAGGTGATCCGATGGGTGGTATATTGAATCCAAATCAAGGTATAGGAATTGGTACAGGAAATGCACAGGGTGCAGGTATGGGAACCGGTGGTGCGGGTGGTGTACAGACAGTAAAAATACCTTATGCGGTATTGGTTGATAAGACAAATGTAATTGCAAAATCTGACAACCAGATACTGGATAATAAACTTTATTATGGTATTGGTAAAATGATGATTCTCGTATATCCATTTGATAATGTTGTGAAGTTTACAATTGCAACGGGTGACACTAACTCACAGAAGATGATGGATATGACTGCATTGGGTGAGATAAAACTGACATTCAAAAATGATACTTCTGTGGTGGATATAGGACTTATGCAAGAATCGGAAGAATTGAATTTATCATTAGGACAAATTGTCTTCCATATATCACAAGCTAAAGTACCAATAATAAAAGGTATATTCAATTCAGGTATAAACCTATTTTATATAACATCAACAAACGGAACAACTACGACAGTTATTTATACTGGACTATTCCAGATTTATGATAATGCTACAAATGTTACTAGTATGAATAATAGTACAAATGTACCTAAGATAAACACTGATCCTAACCTACCTAAAGAAACTGCGGTAGTAACGATGAAAAAAGTAAGTGCCGGAACGGAACCTACTAAAAAACCATAGATTTACAAAATGAGGTTGAATTCACAGTCGTCCCAATTTATATTTAATCTACCGTCTGACTTTATACCACCAGTTCTTTCGGATAGTTACCAACGTATTCTCGAAAAAAACTGGGTCCAATATGAGAATGTAGTGGATTACCTGAACTCGACCATAAAGTCTGTTAACTTTCCAGGATTAAGCTTCGAGATGCCTAAGCAAATTTTACCCAGAGGTAAAGAGAGACAGTTCAAACCTGCTAAAAATGTACAGGATCTAACGACTACAAAGGATCTAACAGTTACTTTTAGAAGTGTTGATTCTGATCTAAACTACTGGATAATATTCGACATAATGACAAAACACTATCTCGATAATGATAACCAGTTTGTAAAACCGTTCACAATAACATGTGTGGATATACACAGGGATGCTATATATAACATCAGGTTTTTTGAGATAATAATAAAGAACTTACAGGAAATAAACTTCAATTATACACAACAGAAAGTTATGCCAAAAGACTTCACTATGCAGTTTCATTTCAACTTCTTCGATGTTGAGTTCTTACTAGATCAGAGAAAGGTTCTGGAACAGGGTGATGTACCACAGATTATAAACACATCTGATGATTCTGATAACTTCTTAGTAGGTCACTGGCGTAAAAAAATGTAATTTTTATATTTTTATCCAACTTTCCGGAATTATATCATTTTGATTTAGATTTGCTATATCACCAAACCATTTAGATGGTGCAATAACTTTCTTATATGGATTTTTATTTAACCAGGCACCCCACCAACTAAATGTAGAATTTGCAATTATATTGTTTTTACATAAAGACATTAGCCAAAGATCCTCAACGTCATCAAAACCTTCGATAAATATCATATTATCGAAATTTAGATTATCCTTACACCATTGTATATCATCTGAAAATACAAATATGTAATCATATTCACCAATTATATCTAATGCTTTTTTATAATATTCAATAGGTTGAACTGGATGATACCCATTTGATGTTACGTAATCTGTTCTTCTTATATGAAGTGAAACTACATTTGTGTCTATAAAAGGTGTTAGTTTTAGTTTCTTCAATATATCATAAGATGGAGATAACTCATTTCTTATAATATCGGATGATTCTAAAAAATATTTCTCACTTTGAAAATATCCATTTAAATGATAATTGTTATTTGAGAAATTATATTCGAATTTTTCAAATTTATATGGTTCATTAAATACTAAAAATTCTTTGCCGTTAATTAAGACATTCTCAATAAAATCAAAATCAAAATTTATATTTGGAAATTTACTTAATGAATAAATTCTTTTAGTAACACCTGTAATATTTTGTTTATAGAAATTGGCATCAATATAAAGTGGAACATTATATTTATCAGAAAGGTGTCTACCAAATGCCCATTGAAAAATTTGATTTCCTAATCCACCTTGTAAATTTGTTATTATCATTTTAACCGATTTTTTTTTTAATATTTTTCAATAAATATAAAGTATCTAATGTTTGTTTTTTATTTAAAGAATAATCTATTTTATAATTTTTAATATTATCTATTATATCATTTAGTGGATCGTTAATAGCTTTATCGAAAAAAATAACATCTGAATTTATTATTATTCTTTTATCTTTTAATTGGTAGTTTCTATTATATTTAAATTCTGATATTATATCATTTGTATACAATACTAATTTTAGATTATCTTCGGATATATAATTTGATATAATTTTCCATTTATTTATACCACTCAGTGATATTAATAGATATAAATCGTGATATAACAAACTATCATATAAACTTTCCTTATGCCCATCATTTGGTTTATTCCAAATAAAATTAATAAAACCTTTTTTTATTTTCAAAGAATTATCAATAAGTTCTTTTCTATATAAAAATATATTATCAACAAATATACTAACACCAAAACTATCGGCTAATTCATATAATTCCTTGGCTTTTTCATAATCCCCAGTAAATGGTTTCTCACAGAAAATATTCTTTTTATATTCTATACATTTCTTAACCAAATCGTAATGTGATATAGTCGGTACACATATAAAAACCATATCGATATCATTATTGATTGATAAAATCAAATCAATATCACTTTTAGAATCCAATACTTCAATTAGATTGGTATATTTCTCTAATTTTGGCTTAATTATATTACCCCAATAACCATTACCAATTAAGATGGTTTTCATATGATATCATTTATTTTATCTGCAATTAACCAACAAGTGGTAACTTTACCTGATAGAATTGTTATTATTTTTTGATTATTTACTATTTCATATCCTATTTCACTCAATCTGGAATCATCATTGTTTATAGGTAATGCTCTAACTGTTTTATAATAACCAACATTTTTAGAATCTTCTAAGAAAGAAAAATATTTCATAGAACTTTTACATATCCTATTAATTTTTGGTTCTATTGAATATTTTTGATAAAATTTATCAAAAATATCTATTTTAGTTAGTGATTTATATAATTCCCAATTATTGGGTGTTTTATATTGTTCAGATTGATTTATTACAGAGTCTTCAACATGATATAAAAGAAATTTATTATCACTTAAACCCTTAGGCATCAAACTACAATATCCACCATCCATTATAGTTAAACCTATTTTATCCATATTAATATCAACAATTGGTATTATAACAGATTGTAATTTTAATTTTGTTTTAGGTAGATTGAATATTTCTTTTATCATATTAATATTAGAATATGTAGAGTTGACAATAACATCATATCCACTAACATCACTTATTGTTTTAATAGTTTTGTTTAGAATAATAGTTACATTTGAAGTAGATAAACGAATTTTTAGATTATCTACCAGTTTCTCATAATCAAATATTTGTTCCATTGTTAGAAAAGATGATTCGATATTACTATAATCCATATTAATATCGGGTTTTTCATCCTTAATATTAAGATTTAGTCTATTACAAAATTTAACATAATCATCAGATTTAATTTTACTATTCTTCTCTATCATATAATAGTTTGGAAATTCTCCTAATATAGATTCCTTAAAATTAACACTAAAAGATTCATACCCATCTAAACTTTGTTCAGCGGTTTCAACACTTCTTGGATAATGAAACCCAAAATGTATTCTATTGTGATTATTTTTAGAAGCGTTCAACATTATATCGGAATTACAATCCACTAATGTGACAATATGTTTCTGTGATAGTTTTAACGCAGTAGTAACACCAAATATACCAGCACCTATTACTAAAATATTCATTTAAAAAATTATCTTTTCAAAATTCTAATTATAGAATCGTAACAACCATCATAATCATAGAATTTATTATATATTTTTCTACCATTCTCTATCATTTCGTTTATACGATTTTTACTTATTGATCTTAAAATAGAATCAATATCCTTAATATTATTTGGATCTATTAGAACACCAATATCTTCGAAATTATATTCAGTGTAAAATGGTATGAATGGTATATCATATATAAAAACTGGTATAGATTCAAATTGTAATGCTTCACATATTCTAAATGATGATAATCCATAACCTCTTGGTGATAATGAGAAAACGGTTCTTGACATTATATCTATAAATTCATTATATAATTCAGGTTTAAATCCGTTTGTTTCTATAATCAAATATTCTTTTTTATCACTTATAGCATCAATCATATCGTATCTTATAGGATGTCTTGGACTGTCATCTGGATTTTTTATAGTTCCTATAAAAGAGGCAAATATATCTTTTTCTTTAATTTCTATATTACTTGGTGGAAGACAATTGAGTGGTATAGGATAACATTTATCTTTATATTTTCCATATCCATTCATAGCAAATATTAATATATCCAGATCCTTCAAATCATTAACTATATTATCATCGTATTGAACAATAGTGTAATATTTTATTTTTCTATCAAGTTTATCTAAAAAAAATTGTATATCACTTATATCACTTTGGTGATAATTACGACTGACATAGACATTTGCCCAAAAAATAGGTAAATATACTCTATCTGTTATATCTTTATTTTCTAAAATCTTTTTATAAAAATATTCTTCAAATGTAGTTTCGTTGATAGGTGGATAATTAAAAGGCATTTTAATTCTAAATTTATCAGGAGTCTCTATAATCATTTTATTTAATGAGTATTCCAGATTTTCAGGAGTCTCTATAATCATTTTATTTATTTATTTTTTTGCAAGTATCCAACATCCAACACAATTTCTATATTCATTTTTTATACCCTCTGATGATAAATGTTTATAGCCTGGCCAATTATGTGTATTAAATAATTTTGATATATACTCATAATTACCCCATTGTCCAATTTCTAAAACTTGAAATCCACAAGATTTAAACAACATATAAATACCCATTGGGGTAAATGAATTGAAATGTATTGGTGTACTATGTGGTATAGTAACCGTAGGTACACTAGTGAATACATAACCACCATCTGATAAACTATTATAAATATTTTTAACCGAAAGGAAAGGATTATATAGATGTTCTAATGTTTGATTGAACAAAAAGAAATCATATTTATTATTATGATTTAAATTATGTAAATCACCATTGAATGTTATGCAATCATATTCTATTAATGTTTTGTTATTATATTTTAGTATATTCATCTCTGGATCATTTTCATAAGTATATGCCAGATTTTCAGAAACAATATTATATTTACTAACCCATTCATTAAAATCTAATACAGTTCTTATCCTAGAAAAATCTCTATTATCCCAAGTATAATTAAAATCTATAGTTGGTGGTATAGTTTTATTTAAAAAATCGATATTATCATTCGATAATAAATCATATTTAGATAAATAATCATTGTTTTTATAAACTTCTTTATAAAAATTATTTATTTCATGTTCATTGAAATTATTAAACATATTTGTAATATATATTTTACCATTTAGAAATTTCAATGGATAACTCATCAACTAAAATTCCGGTGTTTGATGCATTTTTAAGGTATAACGAACTTTCTTCTGTAGTGTATGAACTATGATCTAATCTATGTATATATTTTAGATTTTCAGTTACTAATATTTTTGAATCCATATTGTTTTTCATCCAAAGGTAAATAAGATAATAAGGACTACCGCCATAAGAATTAATTATAATCTCTTCCTGATTCACACAATTTAAATATGTTTGCTTATTAAAGTAAAAATTACCAGTATTAAAAATAGTATCCCAAATACTACGAGTTGATAAGAGTTGTTTATATTTAATTCTATTCACTAAGGTATTGGAATGTATAGTATAGTTAAGATTATTTGATTCACATATAGCATGTGATGGTAGATATATTGTATTAACATCATTTAGTTTGTAAATAGTATCAATATAATCAACATCAATGATATTATCAGAGTCTAATAATATTATCCAATCATTTTTAGATAGTTCAACAACTTTTTTAGAATTGACGAACTGACCTAAATTATTTAAATTTCTATGTATTTTTACTTTATTATAAGATTCGTTTTTACTCTTAAGATATTCTAATTTATTTAAAACGTCATCAAATATTTGATTATCGGAATTATCATCAGATATTAAAATTTCATCTATTCTTTCATCATCTATTATTCTTATAAAAGATTCGAATAATAATTCACATCTATTATAATTTGTTATACCCAGTGTTATCATATTAATAATTTATATTTTTATTGAAGCAAACTATATTACAATAATTATAGTGATCATCGAAATTATCTATAAGTATTTTACCATTTTCGGTTAAATATGAAAAATTTTCAAAATTTTTACTTTTCAAATAATCAATTATGTCAATCAATTTAATATCAGCATCTCTGAAAGTTCCACCATATTCAAATTGAATGATGTTAACAATACTTATTTTATCACCAAATCCTTTGACAACTGATAACTCATGTCCTTCTGTATCGATTTTCAAAAAGTCAATTTTTTTTATTTTATTATCTGTTATATAATTTAAAGCAGTGTCAATCTTTAATATTTTTGTGTCATTGTCCGGACCGCATGTTAATGTTCTATCAACAAAAGATTGGAATCTATCGTAGTATAACAACTCACCTTTTTTATCAGATAATCCAAAATCATTGAAATATGATTTTGAATTATTATTTGGTTTACTTTTAAGTTCCATTAAGAATGAAACGTTAGGATCAAAGTAATGAACTTCCTTTTCCATATTAGTAAAAAGACTATCGTTCCTAGACCCAACATCAAATATTATATGTATTTCATTCTTAATAGATTCTAAAAATCCAAATTCTCCATTAGTTAATTCATTACAATTATTAAACATAATTTTTAATTATTTTTTTTATACCAATCATAAGAATTGATGATACCATCATTTAGATTGGTTTTGTATTCCCATCCAGTTTTTCTTAATTTCTCACAAGAGAAACCTTTACGAAAATGTCCTTCTGGTTTATCTGTATTAAAAAATATTTCACCTTTATATCCAACTATATCAGATACTAAATAAGATAAATTTTTTATTGATATTTCAACTTCACTACTACAATTAAAAGAACCTATTGAATCGTTTGATATTAATTCAATACACGCATCAGAAACATCATCAACATATATAAACTCACGTAATTGGTTACCACTACCCCATATTTCTACATTTTTTAAATCTTTTATTTTAGCTTCGTGAAATTTACGTATTAATGATGCCATAACATGAGAATTTTCCGGATGATAATTATCACCTGGACCATATATGTTATTTGGTATAACAACTGCATATTTTAATTTATATTGATTATAATATGCTTCACATAATTTTATACCGGCTATTTTTGAAATAGAATAATGTTCGTTAGATGGTTCTAGTTTACCAGTCAAAATATCATCTTCTATTATTGGATTATTTGCATTTTTTGGATAAACACATCCACTACTAACAAAAAGAATTTTCTCCACATTATGAGATTTACAGCAATTAATAACATTGGCTTCTATCATTAAGTTCTCATAAATAAAATCAGCACGGTATGTCATATTGGCGTAAATACCACCAACTTTTGCGGCAATTAAGAAAACATATTCAGGTTTATTTTCCTCAAAATATTTATCAACTGAATCACTTTTAGTCAAATCTAATTCTTTCTTTCTTGGATATAATATATTATTATACCCGTTACTTTTAAGTTTTTTCAAAACAGATGATCCTAACATACCACCAGAACCAGTCACTAATATTTTAGAAGATTTATCCATATAATTCATTTATTTTTGATAAAAAGTTTTGTGCTACATGATAATACAAACCTCTACTTTTTGAAAATTCATATCCGAGTCTTTGTCTTTCATAAAAAAAATCATCATCTTTACACTGATTAATAAAATCAATAACTTCTTCATATGTAGAAACATACTTAACTACACCATTAGTAAATGTTTCTGCCACTTTATTATCACTAACCACTGCACACCCATATGACAATCCTTCGAAAACTCTCTCTATAATACAACCATTTGATATATTACCATCTGAGTGAAATCCTAAACAAACACGACTACTTAAAAATGCATTTACTCTGTCTTCTTCACTTATAAAATCATTATAACTAATATGAAAAAATCCATTACTTAATCTATTCAACCAATCTATTTTATAAGGTGCACCTACAAAAATGGATTCATAAACATCTTTTCTTTCTAATTTACCAACTTTATCAGGATCCAAACCAGATGAAAATGTTAATGGTAACCAATTTTCACAAGTTTTTGTGAAATAATCGGCATCAATATGTGCATCTGATGATTTCGGTGTTATTTGATAGTGTTCACCAGTTATAATATACTTTTTGAAAGGCATATTATGTCTTAAATCTTTTTCGAAATTGAAATGAAAACAAATAAAAACACATTTGTCTAATTTTTTACCTATTTCATATGAAATACTTTTATCTATACTACAAAAGTGATTAGATAAGAAGAAATAGGTATTTTCGTCATTATATTGTTCAATATTATCTAGTGTGTTTATTTCACCAATTTCTACATTATTATATTTAAATCCTTTTAAGAACTTATTTGCGGTAAATATAAAATTACCAGGAGATGGAATCTCCTTAGTATTTAAATTAAAAATTCTTTTCATCATATTGTATTAATCTTTAAATGTAATATTTTTTAGTAAAACGTCATCTGGATATATTTGAACTATTTTCCAATTCGGTCCAAATAAATTTAATATACCATCAAGTGTCAATTGATTTTCATATAACTCATTTTGATTATATTCAGTATAAACATAACGTGTTCGTTTAAGAGTTTCTCTAGCACCGTCAAATACCAAATCTTCTGCACCCTGAACGTCTGCCCAAATAAAATCTATAATCTCTTCTTTTAGAGGTTCAAAATCATCTAATCGTATACAATCGATTTCTATTTTTTCATTGAATTTTACCCACTTATGTAGGTTTAAATGATTTTTTGGTTTTTTTATAGAGTTTGATGCGGACCAGTCATTTTTCAATAACATATCATCATTACACCAATGACTACAATCACCGGAAGAGAGATAGAGTTCTGTTTTTCCGTTATAATTAGATATTGCAAATTCGTATAAATATGCGATATCTTTATTAGACCAATTTTCTTTGATGACTTTTATATTTCTTGGATCAGGTTCGAAAGATATAATTTTGGAATTTGGTAAAATTTTTCTAAATTCCATAGTATCTGTACCAAAATGTGTACCTATTTCGACTAATGTTTTTATAGTATTAGAATTTTCTCTAATGAATTCTTTTATTTCCATAAAGTTATTTTTATTTGTACATTGATTCGTTACAATTAGATTGTAATATGTTAATCATAATTTCATTTTGAATTCTGTGGTCAATTGTATTAAAATTACTATTGGGGTGTATTCTATGGTACATATGTACCTCGTCTATATTTACAAATTTACAGCCTGCCACAATTAACCTAATCCATAAATCAAAATCTTCAAGTGCTGCAAGTTTTTCATTCCAACCACCAATCTCAATTAATAATTTTTTATTTGTCAGTGAGGAAGAATTGGCAATGTGGTTATTACCTCTAATGGTATTGAATTTTATATCGTAGTCATTAATTGATAATTTGGGTGTACCGTTGATAAAATTATCATTTTCATCACAATATTGCATCTGTGTTCCTATTACGTCAAACTTATCAGTAAATAAAACCTGTCGTTCTAATTTATTATTTGACCATCTATCATCGTCATCTTGTAATGCAATCCAATCACCATTTGATTCTTTAAGTAATTTATTCAAAGTAATTGATTTTCCTTTATCGTCACCATAATCAAAAACTCTTATGCGTGGGTCTGTATATTCGGAAACTATTTTTTTAGAATTGTCTTTGGTTCCATTAAAACCGATAAGTAGTTCAAAGTCTGTGTATGTCTGTGATAATACAGAATCTATTGTTTTTTTCAAATATCTTTCACCGTTGTATACTGGTAGTAAAACTGATATCATAATAATTTTTCTTTTATTATCTGCTCAACTGCAGTGTATCTTGGTAAATGGTTCTTTGTGTTCCATTCACGTGTAAACCACATATGAATTAGAAACTCAGGACTACCCTTTTCAATAGATGGATTAGTTGACTCCAATATATGACCACCATAATTAGGATAAAGATATTTTATACGTCTTCCATCTGATAACATCTTCCAAAATAATGGGTAAAATATATCTCCCTTCCATGTTGGACTGAATTGTAAATCACAAAACTCGTGTGACATTTTGTGTTTACCTATGACATCATCTATAAACCCCTTCTCATATTCATGTTTATAATCTTCAATCCATTCAGTTTTAAACTTATGTTCTAATGACCAATCCCAGGATTCAACAACATGATCTCTTCTTATAGCCATAAAAAATGGATTTATAGATACTGGATTTGATCCTCTTATATGATTATGACCATCTGGTATACCTGCAATACTATAACCTTCTTCGTCCAGAATATTTATAAGTCGAAGTATTTCATCTTTGTTAGTTATGAAAGCATCATCGTCAATATGAATTATCCATTTCTGTGTTTTATTTTCAACATCCTTAATCCATTTGAACCAAACTTGCCACCAACCATCAGTGCCATCTACTATAAGATGTTCAGATTCTGGAAAATTCTTTTTTACTAATGTTCTTGAATATTCTGACCATTTGTTATTCATAGATGTTGTTACAAACAATATATCTTTCTCTATTATCATGTTCTCATTTCATTTTCATTTTTTAGTACCTGTACTATTCTGGGTACCCAACTTTTAACATTTGTACAATAAGGTGATTGTTTATTATAACAATATTCCGGCGATAGAACTTTAGTTGAGTATAATATGAAAAATTTGTTTGAATGACTTTCATCATGCCATTTTGCTATAACACCACGTGAATAGTCTATGTCAATTTGTTTAGATATAAATGAAAACATATTAATCATACAATCTTTCGTTCCACCGAAAAAAGCACCTGCCATATACTGGAAATTTACTTGATTAGGTATATATGCGAGAGATTTTTTACTATCCTCAGGTGTTCCTCTATTACCTATAAACCAAGGGTGTGCCACACAAACAACGTCATCAAATATTTCATCACCTACCTTAGCTTCGATAATCATATCACTATCCACATAGTAGATGTAATCTAATCCATCAAATATTTCAGAGTTATTTATGAAATGTTTATATCGAAGTAATGTTGGGTATGGCCAAGGTTTATGTTCTATCTGAGTTTGGATAACTTCACGTTTTGATTCTATGTTCTGAATTTCATCAACAAAAAGGAAGTACTTAACTTCGTGTTCACTTAGGAAGTGTTTATCAGCACTTTCTATAAGATCTTTTAGAAAGATTCTATATTTACCTGTTGCAACTACTAAAAGTCCTACATTCATTTAAAATTTATTATTTTTATTTATATCCCAAAAAAAAAGGAGAGTTTCAAACTCTCCTTCAATTAGTTATGCTTTTTTTCTTCTTTTTTTAGGTTTTTCAGGATTTATAATAGTCTCATCCTTATCAGCATCATAATCAAGTTGGAAACTAGTTCCTTCTACTGGATTCTTTTCTATGATAAAATCAGTTATTACGTCATCAATCCATCTTTGAATTGCTCTTTTCAGTGGTCTAGCACCATATTTAGGATCATATCCTACTGTTACAAGATGATCTTTCAAAGATTCCGTAATTTCAATAGGAAATCCGATATCTGCAGCACGTTTGATAGTTTTTGTTAGTTCAAGATCAACAATTTTAAGTATTTCTTCTTTACCGAGATCTCTAAAATAGATAATATCATCTAATCGGTTTATGAACTCAGGTGCAAATTTATTTTTTAGTTCTTTATCTAATACAGATTTTATCTCCTCGTCTCTCATTGCCTCTTTGTTCTTAGTTGAGAATCCTACACCTGTTCCGAAGTCTTTCAATTGTCTTGTTCCTACATTTGATGTAAGAAGAATGATACAATTTTTGAAACTAACCTTTCTTCCATGTGAATCTGTTACATGTCCGTCATCAAGCATCTGTAAAAAGATATTGAATACTTCTGGATGTGCTTTCTCAATCTCATCAAATAAGATTACTGAATATGGTTTTCTTCTAATTCTGTCTAAGAAGTTACTATCTTCATATCCTACATATCCTGGTGCGGAACCTTGTATCTTAGAGATAGATATTTTATCCATATACTCAGACATATCTAATCTAATAAGTGAGTCTTCTGAATCAAATAAATATTTAGCAATTTGTTTAGCCAACTCTGTTTTACCAACACCTGAGTTACCAATCAACATACCACTGAATACAGGTTTGTTAGCATCTTTCATACCAACACGACCTCTTTGTATAGCACGAACTACTTTTTTAACTGCTTCGTCTTGTCCAACAACTTTACCTGCGATTTCCGAATACATCCTGGATAATCTCTCGTTCTCTTTTTCACCTACTTTTTGTAAAGGTATACCAGTCATCATAGAAACAACCTCAGCAACGTTATCCTCAGTAACTGTCTGTCTATTTTTTGTAGATTCTTCTTCCCATCTCTTACGTGCAGCATCAAGTGAATCATTCAACTTCCTTTCAGTATCTCTTAATTTTGCAGCCTCCTCATATTTTTGTGATCTGATTACATCATGTTTTTTGTCTTTGATATCAGATATTTGTTTCTCGATATCTGTAATTTCCTTAGGAACTACGATATTGGAAATATGAACTCTTGAACCGGCTTCATCTAATGCATCAATCGCTTTGTCTGGAAGGAACCTGTCTGCCATATAACGTGAAGTTAACTCAACACAGGCTTTAATGGCTTCTTCAGTATAAGTAACATTGTGATGACTCTCATATTTGTCTCTAATATTACCTATAATTTCAATAGTTTCTTCTGGTGTTGCAGGTTCAATCATTACTTTTTGGAATCTTCTCTCTAATGCACCATCCTTTTCAATGTGTTTACGATACTCATCTAATGTTGTTGCACCAATGATTTGAATCTCTCCTCTGGATAATGCAGGTTTGAACATATTACTTGCATCCATAGAACCAGATGCACCACCTGCACCAATCATCGTATGTATTTCATCGATAAAAAGAATAATATCAGGATTTTTTTCCATCTCACCCATAAGTGCTTTGATTCTTTCTTCGAACTGACCACGATATTTAGTACCTGCAACCATAGATGCTAAGTCAAGCATAACAACTCTCTTATTAAAGAGTATACGTGAAACTTTTCTTTGTACAATTCTAAGTGCAAGACCCTCAGCTACTGAAGATTTACCAACACCTGGCTCACCAATTAGAATTGGATTATTCTTCTTTCTTCTCGATAAGATCTGTGATACTCTTTCAATCTCTTTCTCACGACCTACGATTGGATCAAGTTTACCTTCCTCTGCCATCTTTATAAGATCCTTACTATAGGTATCAAGAACTGGCGTTTTAGACTTTGTATCAGTCTTTTTAGACGATGAACCAAAAGGTCTGTCATCATCATCATCATCTTCTATCGCGGCCCTCACCTCGTGCTGGCGTTTGATATACTCGTTTTCTTTTTGCATATTTTTATCCATATACTATTTATGGTTTTTTGATTCTGTGTTTATATCATTAATGTTGTCAGTAGTTTCATTTTCTAATAACTCATCTATTCTTTTATCTCTTTCATATTGAACTGATTTTATTCCACCATTCAAAGAGTTAATGTTGACAATAATACCAGAATTATCGAAAGTTATTGATTTCATACGTGAACCAGTGAACTT